>ENA-UOOR01001337-UOOR01001337.1-fermentation-metagenome-genome-assembly--contig:-NODE-1337-length-29614-cov-5.355357_pt1 | contig 29614 bp, 24 predicted proteins | sample MGYA00245780_ERZ724029 | MGnify/ENA primary metagenome ERZ724029 (study PRJEB28704, sample SAMN03018315) | fermentation metagenome | biome: anthropogenic terrestrial biome; feature: soil; material... | reverse complement strand
CAAAATATTCATAGACACCTCATACATTTATTGTTTCGCTGGACGCTTTTCCTAACCTGTTCATTATGGCTTTTCCAAGTCCATCTTCAGAAACTGCCTCAGCAAGTATTATATCTGCTCCCATATGGTCAAAGTCTCTTAATGTCTTAAATAATTTAGACGAAATCGTCAGCGGTTTTGTTCTGTCCCCCAATAAAATGTTTAATTTTCCTTTATAGTATTTCTGTGTCTGCACGGTTGACATTATACCAACCTTAAATCCTTCAGTCTTAAACTTTTCGTAATCTCCGCTTATTTTACCGGCAATTTTATCTATATCTCCCTTGTAAAGAATTACTTTAGCCTTAGGAGAATAATGCCTGTACTTTTGACCCGGGGATTTTGGAACGGTTCTATCATCACTTTTTATTATTGCCGGGTCATATTCGCATTGTCCCAGAACATCTGTAATATCCTCACCGGTTATTTTGCCGGGTCTTAAAATTACAGGTATATCACCGGTCATGTCAACTACGGAGGATTCCAGCCCTATATCTGTGCTTCCGCCGTCAATAATCATATCCACCTTTCCCATCAGATCCTCAATAACATGACCTGCTTCCGTAGGGCTTGGCTTGCCTGATGTATTTGCACTTGGTGCGGCTATAGGCTTACCACTCTCCCTTATAAGAGCAAGGGCAATTTTATTCGACGGAAGACGGATTGCTGCAGTATCCAGACCTGCAGTTATTTTATCTGATAAAACTTCTTTTTTGTATAAAATCATGGTCAATGGTCCGGGCCAGAATTTTTCAGCCATCTTTTCAGCACTTTCCGGAATTCTCTTTGCCAGTCCATCCAATTCACTAATGCTTGCTATATGTACAATTAAAGGGTTGTCCTGAGGTCTTCCTTTTGCTTCAAACACCTTGTCGGCAGCTTCGTCATTTAACGCATCAACACCAATGCCGTAAACTGTTTCAGTAGGAAAAACCACGACTCCTCCCCTGTTAATAATTTCTGCGGCTTCTTTTATAACACTGTAATCAATATTGTCAGGGTCAACCTTCACTACCTTAGTCTTAATCATTTTTTCCATTTTATACCTCTTTGTCAATCCTCAGCTATTGTTCATTATATACTACATTATCTCCATAAACAAGATTTTACTTCTTAATTTTGTTTATTTGTCCTCATTTTATTTCTGAAATGTGATAATTCACATATATATTATTATACTGTCTTAATTTTAAAATTCGGACAACTAATTGTCCGAAGCATGGGATCAGTATCTGCTAATTCACTTAAAAGGATATATTTAATGTGAATTAGCATTTATAGAATAAAAGGAGGACAAATTGGATATTTTAAATTATTTTATCAGAGGATTGATTATTGGCGGGACGGGAACATGCATCGGCGGCTTGTTTTCCGTAATAGTTAAAAATCCCAGCGACAAAACAGTATCGGGAATGCTGAGCTTTACCTCGGGAATTATGCTTTCTATTATATCATTTGATCTCATGCCTGAAGCGTATGAAATGGGAGGTTTTTTTATTGTCACCCTGGGACTTGTCATGGGGCTTTTAGTAGTATTTATTTCGGAAAAAATGATACCTTCAACAAAATTAACCGGCTATTCAGGGAAAAAATTAGGTTACCTGAAAATGAGCTTGATTGTTATGATAAGTATGAGTCTTCATAATTTTCCCGAAGGAGTTGCGGTAGGCTCCAGTGCCGTATATTCGGAAAATTTAGGGCTAAAAATAGGAATTTTAATTGCCGTACATGATATTCCCGAAGGCATGAGTGTTGGTGTACCCCTAATAATGGCAGGAGTCTCCCCCCTGAAGGTTGTATTGCTGACTATGCTCACAGGACTGCCGACCGCATTCGGGGCGGTTTTCGGAGCATTGCTTGGGGGAATTTCAAAATATTTTATAGCTTTTTGTTTATCCACGGCAGCAAGCAGTATGCTCTATGTTTCGGCAAATGAGCTTATACCGGAAGCCAATGCTCTGTATAAGGGTAAAAGCAATTCGGTATTTTTACTTATAGGATTTATATGCGGATGTTACCTCAGCTTTAGCATGTAGTTACATCCTCATAGATTTTTTCATAGTCAATGCCGTTTTTTTTAATAATTATATTAAGCTTATTCATGTCCTCCTTATAAAATCTTACGCATAAACCACAGCTTGAGCTGATGCTCCTTGGTACAGGTATCATTTTATATTGAATTCCGTTTTTTTTCAGCTCTGCCTCGGCTTTCATAGCATAGGAGACTGATTTAAATGTCATGTAATTATACTGGTTCATAGATTACCTTCTGCATTTTAAAGTTAATTTAAGTATAACATAAATATAATTCTATTCTAATAAAATAAAGTTATAGCCGGTCATATAGCCATAACTTTATTTTGCAATAATTAATTTTCTGCGGTAGCACCTTCACTTTTCATTATTGCCTTCATTCCGTCAGTAGTTTTAATTGTACCATCCTTGAATATCCACAAGGCTTCAACGCCGTCAAGTGATTCAACTAAAGACTTGCCTTCATCATATGGCAGAAGAAATACTGTTGTTGACAGAAAATCCGCCTTTCCTGAATCCTGGGTAATTATAGTTACAGCTCTGAAATAATCTCCCGGCATAAGTGTTTCAGGATCAATTAAGTGGTGTATTACCTTGTCTCCTACCATATAAAATCTCTGATAATCACCGCTTGTTACAACAGAGGCATCTGTCAGGAATACTGTCTCTACTATACTTTCCTCAGAGTTGCCTATGACGCTGTCCGGATTTTGAATCCCAACTCCCCATTTATCTCTCGTTCCATCCATGGGTTTGCCGAATGCACGAATATTTCCTCCTGCACTGATGATTCCTGAGGTGAAACCTTCTTCCATTATTTCCTGTACAACCACCTCAGTTGCATATCCCTTGGCCACAGCACCCACATCAAGACTCATAAGCGGGTCATTCAAGTATACTGTACTGTTTTCCACATCTACAATAACCTTGTTCAAATCAGTATGTTCGCTTGCCGCCAGTAAGTCCTCCATTGGAGGTATCTTTGCATCAGCAGGGTCTGCTTCCGCCCGATCCCTGTAAGTATGCCATATTTCCAGAACTGAACCCATGGCAATATTTGTCTGGCTTCCGGCAACATCTTCATACATTTTTTTGCTGAACAGTATTAAGTCAATAATATCCCTGTCGACCTTAACAGGTTTTACTCCTGCATTGTCGTTAATTGTTTTTATGTTGTTGATGCCATCATAGTCATTATACTTATCATATAGTTTATGAAGCTCCAACATTCTTTCGTGGATTTTCTCGGCATAGCCGTTAAATTCTTCTTCTGTTTCCGTATAACCTACAACCTGAGTCACAGTATCAAATGTATCTAAAAAAGTATAAGAGTACTTTTGGTATACCTGTTCAGTCGGAGGATCCTCATTTTGCTGACACCCTGTCAAAAAAGAAAAAATTAGTATCACAGTCAGCAATAAAGGAATTATTTTTTTCATATTATCACCCCAAGGTATCATACCAAATAATATAAATATTATCAATAAAAAATATCCCTCCAATCACTCCGTCTGTAACTCGAAAAAAGGATGTACTGTAAATCATTACATCCTTTGTGCCATTTATCTTATCTTTAAATCTTTAAATATTTAACATTAATCTCTGAATGTGCTGCAGCATGTTTCCTCAGGATGCTGGGCGTTCTTGCCGTTTACCACTATCCTGGAAGCATCACAGTACGCATTATCATTATATACACACTTAACTGCCTTACAACTTATCTCTGTTTCACTTTTTGGTTCATCAACCGAGCTTTTTGCTCCAGGTCTTTGTTCTATGAATGTATCGCAGCATGTAAACCTGCTTTCCTCGGCATTTTTTCCATCCACATCCAAAGCCGGAGCTGTGCACCCTTCTCTCTTATTGAAATAGCAGTTAGATACTGTACAGACAATATTTGCCATATTAATTCTCCCTTCAATACAATTTTTAAATAGTCTATCCTGAAGGGAATGAATTATACAAAATTTCTTACGGCTAATCCCCGTTACGTCCTGAATAATATGCCAGCAGAAGGTCAACCATTCTTCCATAGCTTTTCACACCGTCATCCTGATTGTTTGCCTTAAGATAACTGTCGTTTACTCTGTCAGATATTTCCGCCACCTTAGTTTCATAATTCTTCCAATAATTTGAAGAATATTTCAGATCATTCCTTACCTCCGGAGAATACCTGTCATAAAGGTTCAAATAGGCATCATAATCCTCGTAATACAGTGAATTCATGGCATAGACCAGCGCAAGCATTGTGCCGCTGTATGAAAAATCATCATAGCCTGAATTCACACATGCCAGATAAGAAATGAAATTGGCTTCATCCTCTCTCATGAACCCTCTCAAATGCACCAGCTCGTGGAGCATTACTGCCGGTACCTGGTAAGGTGGTATATCTATATTCACATTTGCCTCGAAAGTAAATGGGAAAAATATACCCGTTATATCCAGATAAGACATACCCTTTGAAAATGTAACTAACTTGGGAGAAGGATAGTTTCCCTTTAAAACCGTATATTCTCCGGATATTTTATCAAAGGCACTCTTAGCCCTTTCGGCAGTGTCATAATAGTTTTCACCATAAAGCTCCGCTGTTCCTTCACTGCCTGTACTAAGACCAGTTCTTGTCTCATTTGCATCATTTATTAAGATTTCACACAAATTAATAAGCTCTTCCACGGAGGATTCCCTGATTTCAAGTCCACTGTAATATGTAAACTCATGCCTGTGATAGTTTATTCCGCAAAAAAGAACAAACAGCAAATATACAATGCTCAGAAAAGCAGCAGCATTTAAAAAGAAATTTTTCAAATGTTGAAAGGATTTTTCTGTAAATGTATGCACCAGTGTATATACAAAATAAATTATCAAAGCTGCCACTAAGGCTATTATTAAAAATTCTCCAATCGAAAATTTGACTTTAGAAGAAAAAAATGAAATTGTTCCTGCAAGTACAGGATATATATTTAAAGCATAAAACTCGGCAAATCCCTGATTAATCCTTGCAATGAGCGTAAGAATCAAAGAAACAGGCATAAGCATTAATACAATAACTCTTTTATCCATAAAAATCTCCTTAAATAATATGTAGTATTATACCACAATAATCTAAGTTAGTCTAAAAAACAGTGTACTCAGACTGTAGAAAAAATAATTAATTTGTCTTGAAATGTAAGAAAAAAAAGGATAATATTAATGTACACTTTGCAGGCTTTGACATAAGCTGCCTGCATATAATTTTGTGGAGGTTCCCATGGATAATATATTTGAAGGCATTATAAAGAATAACATTGAATATACAAAGCACGGTAACGTTGCCACGTATATTCCCGAGCTCGCAAAGGCAGACCCCGGTGACCTGGGCGTTTATGTGGTAACATTGGAAGGGCAGGAGTATTTCGCAGGTGATTATTATAAAAAATTTACCATGCAGAGTATTTCCAAGGTTTTAGCGTTAATGCTGTCCTTAATGGACAACGGTGAAAGCAAGGTATTTGAAAAAGTTGGCATGGAACCTACAGGAGACAGCTTTAACTCCATCGTTGATCTGGAATTAAAAAATATCCACAAACCATTTAATCCAATGATTAATGCCGGAGCAATTGCAACCACATCCTTATTGGCAGGAAATTCCGTTGATGAAAAAACAGAAAGAATACTGGCTCTTGCAAGAAAACTTGCAGATAATCCAAATATCAAAATAAATGAAAATGTCTACCTGTCCGAAAAATTAACCGGAGACAGAAACCGTTCTCTTGCATACTTCATGAAAAGCTTCAACGTAATTGAGGGCTCCGTAGAGGATATACTTACAGTGTATTTCAGACAGTGTTCCATTGAAGTAGACTGCAGGGATATTGCAAACATAGGCTGTGTACTTGCCAATGACGGCATATCCATAAAAACAGGCGAAAGAATTGTTCCTAAGCGCATATGCCGCATAACAAAGACAATTATGTCCACCTGCGGCTTGTATGATGCCTCCGGCGAGTTTGCGGTACATATAGGCATTCCTGCAAAATCAGGTGTAGGAGGAGGAATAATGGCATCCGTACCTAAAAAAATGGGAATAGGTGTATACGGACCGGCTCTGGATGAAAAAGGCAATTCGATAGCCGGCATCCAGATATTAAAAGAGCTGTCAGAAAAATTGGATTTAGATATTTATTAAAAAACCCTCACTATTTGGAACTTCATAATATTTACAAGACAGAAGCTGTTGCAGGAAGCATTCATGTCATACACCCTTTGCGAAGGATCTCCCCCGCTCAAAATAAAGGATTCTTCGTTCAAAGGTCTAAAATGACAGACTGCTAATCACTGATGCAACAGCCTTCTTAATTAATTCAGATACCTGATTCCGTTTACTTTCTTAATTCCAAGACCCGGCTCATCATTCAAACTGATTTTATACTCATCGAACAATGCTCCGCCTTCCACAGGATCCTCGCTGCAAAGGACTGGTCCGTCCAAATCTATTTTAGTTATTATGCTTTTTGCAGCTGCCAAGTGAACTGCCGCATTTACACTTACCTTTGCTTCCAGCATACAGCCAATCATACATTCAACTCCATATATTTCAGCCACAGAACAAATTTTTAAGGCATTGTGCAGCCCACCTGTCTTCATCAGCTTAATATTAATAAAATCTGCAGCCCTGCTCTGAAGAATTGTCAGTGCATCTCCGGGAGAAAATACCGACTCATCCGCAAGCACTGGTATAGATACATTATCCGTAACAAATTTCAGCCCTTCAATGTCATGGGCAATAACAGGCTGTTCAACAAATTCAATGTCAAGACCTTCATCCTCCATTCTTCTGAGCACCTTAACCGCTTCCTTAGGCTTCCATCCCTGGTTTGCATCGATTCTTAGCTTAACATCATAGCCTACAGCCTTTCTGATTGCTTTCATTCTCTCAATGTCAACAGTCGCATCCTTGCCAACCTTTATTTTCAGGGTTTCAAAACCTCTGTTTATGGCGTCAATGCTGTCTTTAGCCATTTCTTCAGGATCATTAACACTTATGGTTACGTCTGTTATAATTTCCTTTTTATATCCTCCAAGCAGTTTATAGAGAGGTGCATTGTACAGCTGAGCATACAAATCATACAGGGCAATGTCCACTGCTGCCTTTGCACTGGAGTTTTTAACTATGCTTTTATCTAACTTAAGCATAATTTCTTCAAAATTTTCAATATCCATCCCTATAATATTTTTTATTATATGTTCGTTCAATGCACCTATTACGGAGCCTTTTGTATCTCCCGTTATTACGCCCGTAGGAGGAGCCTCACCATATCCCACATTGCCTGTATCAGTATGAATTTCCACAATTATGTCCTCCACGCTGTTTACAGTCCTCAGAGCTGTCTTAAAGGGGGTTTTAAGTGGCACTGAAATTTCTCCTATTCTGATATCTGTAATCCTCATTTCCTTCCTCCGATGAATTATTTTTGTAGCTGAGCTCTTATCATGCTGCCATACTGAAAAAACTGAGCCTCATTAATCATTAATTTGCAAGTTCCTTAATTGCCGCTGCCATAACCTGTACGTTTTTCATCAGCGAATCAATTTCTATATATTCATCAGGCTTATGTTCAACCATCGGCTGACCCTTCATAATTGGTCCAAATGCAACTATGTTTTTCATAGCCTTTGCATAGGTTCCTCCTCCTATGGAAATTAATTCTGCCTTTTCTCCAAATTGTTCCTCATAAACTTTTTGGAGTTTTTTGATAAACTCTGTATCCGGTGAAACGTAGAGACTTTTCTTGTGCCTTAAATATACTTCTTCCAATTTCCCCAGTTTAATTTTTTCCTTGAAAGTATCTATGAAATCTTCAAGGGAATTTTTAACAGGATACCTGATGTTGATTTCCATGCTGATTTCATTTTCGCTGCCATTCATTGTACCCAGATTAAATATAAGCTTGCCGGATATATCATCTTCTAAATAAATCCCCAGTTCTTTTCCATTTAAATCAGTACCTATATATTTATTGAAAAAATCAGTGAATTCCTTTAAATCTCCTGTAAAATCAAGCTCTCCCAAAAATCTCATCAAGTATGTTACCGCATTTTTACCCTTTTCCGGTGTGCTCCCATGAGCCGATACACCATAAGATTTTATGATAATTGAATTTTCTTTTTCTTCAACCTTTATTCCCTCAGATTTTTCCGCCGCTTTTTTAATTTGCTCCTTTTTATCTGCCGAAAGAGCAATTTCAGCTTCTGCATAATCAGGCACCACATTTGCTGCAATTCCGCCCTTGATATATTTTAAAATCAAATCACCCTTCTGATTCAGTTTTCTTAAATACTTACCGGTAACAATCCCTTTTTCTCCGTTAATTATTGGATACTCAGCATCAGGAGTAAATCCTGCAACTGGAATTTCCTCACCTTTTTCCACATAATGCTTTACGCACAGGCTTCCGGTTTCCTCATTTAACCCAAAAATAATTCTAACTCTTCTTTTTAAGGGAATATTCAAATCTTTAATAGCCTTTAACGCATATAATGCACCGACAGTCGGTCCTTTATCGTCGGTAGTTCCTCTGCCGTAAATTTTTCCGTTGTGAATTTCAGCCCCATAGGGAGGGTATGTCCACCCGTCTCCTTCCGGAACAACATCTAAATGACCCAAAACAGCAATCATTTCATCACCTGAACCATACTCTGCATAACCAATCATGTTATCAACATTGACTGTTTTAAATCCTAACTTTTCAGAAAGTTCCAGGCAATACTTTAAAGCTTCATTTACTCCCTGGCCAAAAGGCATGTCTCCTTCAGGTTGTTCCTCAACACTTTTTATTTTGACACACCCCTGTATGCTTCTGATTATTTCATCCTTCATACTTAATACTTTTTCATCAATCATTATATCACTCCTGCCTCACATATTATCATTTATATAATCTTATATACTAAAATCATCCAAATGACAATAGTTTTATTAGTAGTTGTAACTGTAAATTTAACATTATTAATAGACAAGACTGCGAATTCGCAGTCATTGCCTATTAACAAAACTTAATTACCTTATAGCATATCTTCATATACAAGCTTGGAAATCTTCCCTATAATCTCCCGACCTTCTTTATTTGATTCAGTCTGATTAGTCAGTACACATATTATATATTCCCTATCCGGCAAATATACTATTCCTCCGTCATGCTCCAGGCAGTCCAAATCTCCTGTCTTATGAGCAATGACAACTTCTTCCGGCAAATATAAATCGAGCCTGCCTCGCACCTGCTGCCTTTTCAAAATATTTAACATTAACCGGCTGAATTTTGAATTAATATTCTGACCCTTATAGATAAGTTCAAGAATGTGTGCAAAATCTTCAGCTGTTATCAGGTTTTCTTTCCCTTCCTTTGCAGCCTGCGAGTCCATCATTTTCCTTTGAAGTTTCGTATTACTAAGTCCAAGATTTCTTATTGCGGTATTTATGTTATCCATACCCAATAAATCTATTAAAATATTTGTTGCCATATTATCACTTACAATAATCATCAACGTACATATTTCTTCCAATGTAAATTTATGACCCGGATTTAATTCCTTAAGTATCCCATCGCCACCTGTTTTCATTTCTTCACTTATTTCAATAACATCATTTAACCTATAAACGCCTTCGTTAACCTTATTGAACAGCTCTGACATTATTGAAAGCTTAATGGTACTTGCCGATGGAAACACTAAGTCTTCATTGATTTTTATTGTATCATTGTTTGCTAAGTCTTTTATGACTACAGCTATATTTCCTTTTTGACCGCTTATGAATTTTCTTATTTTTTCTTCTGACATATTAACCTTCTTTACTAAGCAAATGCAGCTCTTATTAGCACAAGAACCGTGGAGCATACCGTAACAATGACTCCATACTTAACTAAATTCTTCATATCCTTGGATCTTGCCAGACCCATCTGACCTATCATATCAGCCTCCGGGTAAGCAAATGACGTGATTTGTCCTGAAACCAACAATATCAGAGCCCACAGCGAAGGTGACACTCCTATGCTCTGAAGAGCAGGTCTGAACATATTATCCATTACAATGTTATCCGCTGTCGCAGCTCCTCCGACGCCGAAGATTCCTGTCAAGGTAGCTACAAATGAGAAGATAACCTTATTTTGAGATTCCAATAATGGTTTTAAATATGAAACTAAAGCTTCAAAAGCTCCTGCTTCTGCCACAAAATTAATAAACGGATTAAACAGCACAAACATTATGAACAGCCACATCATCCTTGATGCCCCTTTAATAAACGTATCCACCAGATCGTTAGGATGAAGTTTTCCTGCCAGACCTGTAATAACGGCAGCTACAGTTATAACCAGTATAGCATATGATGATCCGCTTTGAAGGGTTATACCATATACAATCAAAGCAAGCATTGATAATCCAAAAGCCAGAGCCGCTCTTTTTACTTCCTTTCCCGCAACATATTCGCCCTCAGGCTTTTCAGTGCTTTCATAAGCATACACTCCCAGAGTTCTTTTCTGAATTCTGTTTGCCATGATAAAGGTTATTATCAAAACAAGCACACCTAACGGGATTCCGGCTGCCATCAAGTACTGGGCATAGGTTAAATTTGTAAGACCCATTATCGTGACAACCTGAGGAGTGTACGGTCCAAGAAACATTCCTGTCAATCCGGCGCCCATAAATACAACCGCAACAGTGGACGGTGTAATTCCTATTGTGGCAACCAAGGGTATTATGATAGGAGCGATGATTGCGTTTGCACCTGCCAGAGTTCCAAGCAGAGAAACGAGAATCGTTGAACTTATCATTGTTGTTACTATTGCCTTCTTCTCACTGTCAACTCCAATTTTTTTTACAAGGCTCATAACCAGGTATTCCGCAACACCTGTCTTCTGTAAAACAGCTCCAAGCCCTGAACCCAACATTATGATAAATCCTATCATGCCTAAAAACGAACCAAGAGAGTCTGCCAGTACACCTCCAAACGATGAAAATGGCTGTTTTGTAATAATGGCACTTAAAACAACGCAGATGACAACATTTAGCACAGGGTTTAAGTCCTTAAATGATAAAACAATGTAAATAATTAATGGTACTAAAGCAAAAATTGGTGATAAATTAAATAACATAACTCCCTCCTTAAATAAATAGGTATTTTTATACATTTTTTTGATATACCTTTATTTACCGCATACAATCACCTCCCTATACTATTGGAATTAAAAAACCCAGCAAAAAACAAGTGATGTTTTTTGCTGGGTTTTATTTACTGCGACATAGTTTTACTAAATCAAATAAACAAAGCAGCTACATATAAAATTTACTTTTTACATCCTGATATTTCTTTAAAGCATCCTTGTAAGATACTATGACAGCTTTTTGAGATGTTCCGTGATAACGCCTTTTTATTTCCTTCTCTAATTCATCAAATTCTGTAACATCTTTTCCTTTAAACAGCTTTTTGATAAAATCTTCTGTTATATTAATCGTATGAGTACATCCCACATCAACTATTTTATCCGTATCCACATCGATTTCATACGCTATATAAAACGAATTATATATTGCTGTAATGGCATTATCCATATTAGTTCTGGATTCGCCTATTATATAGACCGTCTCCTTCATTAAACCACCAGACTTTGAATGAAATCATTTTCTTTTTCTTTTCAAAATGATTATATCACCTTTCCTGAAAATTTCAAGGGAATTTTGTCATCAAAATATGGAAATATAATCCATGCCCTCTGGCTATCTGTCCGAAGCTTCTGCTGTTGCCACATATACATAACCGGTATCGGTTACTATATACACTGTTAAATCAGGATTATTTATAACATCTGGCTCAAATGTAAGCGAATTCTTGCCTTCTTCATCTTCAGCAAAATAACTGAAGGTTTTACCGTTATCCACAGTATAAATTATATTGCCGCCAAAATTTGCTACATCAATATTTGTAGTGCCATAATACACTTCATATTCACCCGGAGTTTCTGTTTCCCGCAATTCAGCTTCCACTCTCTTTGTATGCCCAAATCCTGCATTTTTTTCCTTGTCGTGAACTATATAGGCAGTCCTGTTTGACCAGGCTTCCTTAAATTGTTCAAGTTTGTAGTGCCTTTCTACTGTACCATTTTCTGGAGCATATGGGTCATTTACAATTACATATTCTACTCCATTTTTTGATTCAAAACCTGTTACCACAAATAAGTGTCCTCCTGTTGTTCCGGGAGCTCCCTCTATGTATGGATAATCTTGATTCTTCGGATCATTTGTGTATTTAACACTTACGCCTACAGGATATCCTTTCGCTATTTCTCTTTTTAGTCCCTCCACGGTTGTGTAATCCACATACGCCTTATATCCGTAACTTCCCGCAGATGCCATGGTAATTGCCCAGTTACCAAAACCATAATTAAAGTCATAATTATTTTGAGCAACTTCTTCAGGTATTAAATCCTCACCCATCCTGTTAAGCATCATTGTTAATGAAGTAGGGCTGCATATGGAGCTGGCTATTCTTGGGTCTCTCTGCATCTGAGAAATACGTGGTGTTGGTACTACCTTGTTTAAATCACTTACATCTTCATTGTCACCGAATTTCTTTTCAATATATTGGTCGGGCAATGTGTTTTTAAGAGTTCCGTGCAAATATCTTACCGTAGGTGTAACCGACGGATCCTCAGAATAGAGAATTGCCTTTAATTGTACCTTTTCTCCTGTTTCCCCATTACTCCCCTTAATCATCAGTTCATCAACCGATATCTCTGCCAATTCATCTTCCGTACTATATGAACATCTTTCGATAAACGGTCCCCATTCTCCCCATGAAAGCCAGTCTGTCCATGTCTGCACCTTCTGAGAATCTTCATCAAAATGATTTACCAAAACCCTTGCCTGAATTTCCACATATGTTCCCTCCGGAGCATCGCTATTCCAGGATACAACCATGTATTCAAAATTTGGGACATCAATTATTTGTGATATATATTCTCCATGTGATGGATACTCCCCATTTTGTTTCTTTAATATCAGAGCCCCATCTCCAATTTCTCCGGATAATTTTACATCATTAAATTCTATCCCTGTTTCAAACTCTTCATAAGTTCCTATTTCAAATTCATTTCCATAAGACTTAATAGCATCAGATTTATTATCAGACTCTTTTTCCCCTGTTTCATCTGCTATCTGTAAATTTTTGCGAATATCTATAATATTGTCAATATTAGAATTCTCTGTCATCTTAATAGAATTTTCACCTCCGCCTCGTATTAAAACTCTTCCTGTGACTGTCACATCTTCAAGGATTACCTCTCCATCTCCTACTCCGTCGCCGATTATTAAGTCACCATTAACAGTTAAATTTTTTAATGTCACACCCGCAGCATTTATCATAACATTTCCGTTAAAATCATCGGTATAAGTTCCCGGTAATTTTATGTAATTTTTAATTAGATTATCCATAACCTGTGCAAATTCAGCCCTGGTTATATACCCCTTTGGATTGAGTCTGTCACCTGAGCCTGAGATATACCCGGCGTTTATCAGCGAAGAAATACCTTCAACTGCCCAATCGCTGACTAAATTACCATCTGGAAATCTTTCTAAAACATTATTTTCCCCACCGGATAAATTAAATGCTCTGAAAAGCACAACAAATGCCTCTTCCCTGGTAATATTACTGTTCGGATTAAGTCTGTCCCCATTTCCGGTAAATGTTTGCATTGCTACAGCTTTTGCCATCTCATCATAAAACCATGAATCATTCGGAACATCTGTATAACTATCCAGGCTTGCCGTCTGGAATGCTCCAAATGCACGATTAACTACAGCCGCCATTTCTGCCCTTGTTAAATTAGAGTTCGGTTTTAAACTTCCGTTATAACCTGATAAAAGACCATTATTCGCCGCATTCTCAAGAGCAGCCGTAGACCAGTCATCCGGCATATCGGAAAACTCAGTGCTGTAAGCGTTTGCCGGGATCATAGTAAAAACCAGCAAAAAAGATAAAATTAAAGCTGTTATTCTTTTTTTCATAACTCCTCCTGTTTAATTATTGAAATATATGTTAGTATATCCTATATTTGATTCCATGTAAACATATAAAATCAAAAATCATAATAAAACAGCAGGCAGTCCGCACAACCTGCGGACTGCCTGCTTAAAACCAACTTAAAGCTAACATAACTTCCAATTATTTTATTTCCGTAACCTCATAGCCTGCATCTGCCACAACTTTTGATAAAACTTCATCGCTTACATCATTTTTTAAAGTAACCTCTGCTGTGCTGCCTTCCAGGTCTACAACCGCATTTTTAACACCATCCACCGACTTTAATGCTTTTTCAACCGCTGCCTTGCAATGTCCGCAGCTCATTCCTTCAATCTTTAAAACCTTCTTCTTATCATTCTTAAAAAAACTCATATCATTTCCTCCATTTTCATTATTTTTATTATTTTTATCTGACAAGTCTTCACTTACGACTTGAAAGTTTCTTTCGTTACCTTCTATACCTTCAACAGCTATAGCCTCCGCAGACCTTTCATCTTCTTCTGTCATTCTCACAGGTTTGAAGAATTTAAGCCTCAATGCATTTGACACAACCGAAACTGAACTTAAGCTCATAGCCCCTGCAGCAAACATGGGATTCAGCTTCCACCCCAGGATATTGTAAAATACTCCGGCTGCCAGCGGTATACCTATTGTATTGTAAATAAATGCCCAGAACAAATTTTGCTTGATATTTCTGATTGTTGCTTTGCTTAGCTGAACAGCAGTTACAGCATCCAGCAAATCACTTCTTATCAGAACCACATCCGCAGATTCTATTGCCACATCCGTGCCTGCTCCTATAGCTATACCTACATCCGCTCTTGCCAGAGCCGGTGCATCATTGATACCGTCGCCAATCATAGCAACCTTTCTTCCCAGCTCCTGAATCTTCCTTACTTCTCTTTCTTTATCCTGAGGCAGAACCTCTGCAATAGTCCTTGTAATTCCGAGTTGTTTCCCAATTGCTTCTGCTGTTTTTTTATTATCCCCTGTAAGCATTACAACTTCAATTCCCATAGCCTCAAATTCCTTTATTGCTTTTAAGCTTGTAGGCTTGACAACATCGGCTACAGCTATTATGCCCAGCACATCTTTCTCATCTGCAATATATAATGGAGTTTTCCCCTCGTCCGCAAGCTTTGTACTTTTTTCCTCAAACCCATTTATATTTATCTTATTTTCATTTACAAGCCTCAGATTTCCTATATAATATTTTTTATTGTTCACCAAAGCTTCAAGCCCCAGCCCCGGAATTGCTTCAAAATCCGATACATCATACAAGTCAATATTTCTGTTCTTAGCTTCCTCAACAACTGCATCAGCCAAGGGATGCTCCGAACCCTTTTCCGCTGAGGCAGCAATTCTTAACAGTTCATTATCATTTATATCCGCGGAAACCACATCCGTAACCCTGGGTTTGCCTTCAGTAATCGTTCCGGTTTTATCCATTACGACAGTCTGAATCTGATGTGCGATTTCCAAAGCTTCGGCGGATTTTATAAGTATTCCGTTTTCAGCTCCCTTTCCAGTTCCCACCATTATTGCAGTGGGAGTTGCAAGACCCAGGGCACAGGGACAGGAAATTACAAGCACCGAAATCCCTATCGACAGTGCAAATTCAAATGTTGCTCCTAAAAACAGCCATACGATGGCTGAAATTACAGCTATTGAAATTACTGTCGGTACAAATATACTACTTATTTTATCTGCAAACTTTGCTATAGGAGCCTTTGATGAGCTTGCTTCCTCAACCAGCCTTATAATCTGTGACAGCGTGGTGTCATCCCCGACATTTTGTGCTTCAAATTTAAAATATCCCGATTTATTTATGCTTGCCCCAATTACCTTATCTCCCGCCTTCTTTTCAACAGGAATACTCTCACCTGTGAGCATGGATTCATTTAGAGACGAATTGCCAACGGTTATTACTCCGTCAACAGGCACTGACTGCCCAGGCTTTACTATAACAATATCTCCTTTTACAACATCCTCAACAGGAATTTCCTCTTCCATTCCGTTTCTTTCAACAACAGCAGTCTTAGGAGATAAATCCATCAGCTTTCTTATGGCATCAGATGTCCTTCCTTTAGCCCTTGCCTCAAAAAACTTGCCCAAGGTTATCAATGAGAGTATTACACCTGCTGATTCAAAATACAAGTCCATAGAATAGCTCATGACCATATCCATATCCATATGTCCAAGACCATATCCTATTTTATAAATTGCAAATACACCATAGCCTACAGCTGCCGTAGTTCCCAGAGCAATTAGGGAATCCATGTTTGGTGAACCCTTAAACAACGTCTTGAACCCAACCCTGTAATATTTATTATTGATAAGCATTACCGGAAGAGCCAGTAAAAGCTGGGTAAAAGCAAATGTTATGGCATTTTCGGGACCATGAAAAAACTCCGGCAGAGGCCAGTTTAACATATGACCCATTGAAAGATAAAAAAGAGGTATGGCAAATGCAAAGGAAACAATCAGTCTCTTTTTCATTTCCTGAAACTCCCTTTCAGCATCCGTCTTCCGATTTGCAGCAGGAGCTGCCTTTTTTCTTTCCGCAGATGAAGCACCATATCCTGTATCCTGTACCACCTTGATTATATCGCCCTCTGTCATGACAGATTCATCATATTTAACAGTCATGCTGTTACTTAGCAAATTTACATTAGCCTCAATAACTCCATCCGTCTTGTTTAAATTCTTTTCTATCCTCGCTGAGCATGCAGAGCATGTCATTCCTGTAACATCAAACTTCTCAGATTTCATTTTTCACCATCCTCACTTTGTAAATTTATTAATCAATGAAATAATCTCATCAATTTTCTCATCTTCTTTTCCCTCAAGGAAGGCCTCTTTCACACACATATGAAGATGAGCATTAAGAACTTCATTGTTAGCTTTCTTCAGTATTGACCGAACCGCCATAAGCTGATTGGAAATATCAATGCAATATCTGTCATCATCAACCATTTTAGAAATTCCTTCTATCTGGCCGGCAGCGGTTTTCAATAATTTTTTTATATTATCCTTGTCAGCTTTCATACTTCCTCCTATCCCTCCCCCACCGGGGGGTATATGCCAATAATACATCTTCCCTCAACTTTTGTCAATAGTCCAAACTAACTTTTTCAAAAAAATTTTAAACCAGCCGAAGCCTATCAATTAACTGTAAATAGTAACCCAATATCCCGCTCCCAGGTAAACAATGAATATCAAATTAATAAATTAATACCCCTGTTTGCTGTTAAACATTACACTTGAATATCCGGCATAAAATGCGTATAATTATTATACATTAATTATTTAAAAATATTATAAAGGCGGTAAAAAGATGGACAAAAAGTACATAGAAGGCCTGGGCGTAAGCCTACCAAGACTGGGATACGGATGCATGCGTCTCCCAGAAAAAGATGATAAAATTGATTTTGAGGCTGCAAAAGAATTAATTCACTATGCATATAATAATGGATTGAATTATTTTGATACAGCCTATAATTATCACGGTGGTGAATCCGAAACATTCCTGGGAAAAGTCTTACCTGAATTTGCAAGAGACACCTACTTCCTTACAAGCAAGTTTCCCGTTTGGAAGGTTAAAGAAGAAGGAGATGCCGAAAAGATTTTCAATGAACAGCTAAAAAAATGCAACACTGAATATTTTGATTTTTACCTGCTGCACTCATTGAGCAAAAAATCAATTGAAACTGTGGAAAAATTTAATCTCTATGATTTTATAGCAAGAAAAAAGGAAGAAGGAAAAATAAAGAATATAGGATTTTCATTCCATGACACCAATGAAGTTCTTCAAAAATTTGCCGCAGCCCATAAATGGGATTTTGCTCAGCTTCAGATAAACTACTGGGACTGGGAAGAAAACGATGCAAAAAGCCTGTATGAAACCCTTGAAAATCTAAATATACCATGCTTTGTCATGGAGCCTGTACGAGGAGGATTTTTAGCATCCTTTGCCCCTGATGCCATGAAACATTTTAAAGATTACAATCCACAGGCAAGCATTGCGTCCTGGGCATTAAGATGGGTTGCATCCCTGCCAAATGTAGCAATAACATTAAGCGGAATGTCCAATATGGAACAGCTCAAAGACAATCTGACGACATTTTCCGATATAAAACCCATAAACCCTGAAGAGAAAAAAAGAATTGATGCTGTTATAGAGGAATTAAGAAAAATAAAACCTGTTCCATGTACATCCTGTCATTACTGCATGGACTGCCAGTACGGAGTTGATATCCCAGGAGTATTTGAAGTTTACAATGATTATAAAAAAACAGAAAACAAAGGCCTTGCTGCAGCAGCTTATTTTGGGATGAATGAAAAAAAGAGAGCCGACAACTGCCAGAAATGTGGAGAATGTATGCCAAAATGTCCGCAGCACATAAGCATTCCAGATGAATTGGAAAAAATACACAAGGAAATGCTTGAAATAAAAACTATCTAAAAATTAATATTTTTAATACCCTCGTCTATTCTAAAATGCAATCTTAGAATAGACGAATTTTTTATTAATAGCCTTATTAACAAAAAATATAAAACATTACATCTCTTTGATGTCCCAACTTTTCGCTCATTAAATTAAATAAAAAGCATATGATTATATGACTATATTTTTGAGGTGAGTTATGAAAAAGAAAAGCATTATTGTCGGAACATTAATTCTGACCATTGCAAATACAGTTGTCAGGCTCGTAGGGATGCTGTTTCGCATTTATCTTGCAAACACCCTTGGCGCCGAAGGAATGGGGTTGTATCAGTTAATACTGTCAATATACATGCTCATGGTTACCCTGGCAACCTCCGGCATCCGAATTGCTGTTTCCCGGCTGATTTCAGAACAGCTTGCCTTGAGGAATTATTCCAGTGCAAAAAGAGTGCTGCATCAGTCAGTGGCGCTTTCCATGTTTACCGGTTTTGCATCAGCCTTTATTTTATATTGTTTTGCCGACTATATGGGCAGCAATATTTTGCACGATGAAAGAACCACACTTGCACTTTTATACTTGACTCCCAGCCTTCCTTTCATAGCTGTTTCAAACTGTTATAAAGGTTATTTTTATGCAGTGGGGAAAGTTTCAAAGACCGCAATAGTACAAGTAGCAGAACAAATGGTACGAATTTTCGTAATATTTCTTATTATGGATACCTTCCTGCCAAAGGGAATTGAATATGGATGTGCAGCAATAGCCATCGGCATGACTGTAGAAGAATTATTTTCACTAATATTAACATGGCTTTTTTACATTTTTGATAAAAAACCATTTAAACACTCTAACACTAAGCCGGACAACATGTTTTTCAAAATCCTTGGTATAGCATTGCCTCTGTCTGCAACCTCTAATTTAAATTCAATATTAAGAACCGCTGAGGACACAATGATTCCTGCCAGGCTCCTGATTTACGGGCTTTCGTCCGAAGCATCCATGAGCCTTTATGGAATGATAAAGGGCATGGTACTGCCTATATTATTTTTCCCTTCCTCTTTTTTATCATCCTTGTCTTCAATTTTAATTCCATCAGTTGCCGGAGACAACGCCAAATCAAATGAAAAAAAAGTTTCAGAAACACTTTCAAAAGTACTGCATTTCACATCAATTTCCGGAATACTTGTAGTAGCGGTTTTCTTAACATTTCCAAAAGAAGTTGCCATTGCCATATATAATGACGAACAAGTAGGGTTGATGATAAAATTAATTTCATGTGTATGCCCCTTCATGTACCTCAATATGGTCATATCATCAATGCTAAATGCCCTGGGTGAACAAATGAGCTCTTTTAAAGTAAACATAATCGAATCCATTTTAAAAATATCCATAATTTATTTCTTCATTCCGGTGTATGGATTCAACGCATACTTGTTTGCCCTGTTCATAACCACGATCCTTAATACAATATTGTATCTGACAAGGCTCTTACAGATATCATGCATTGTTTTTGATATTTCAAACTGGATTTTCAAGCCGGTGGCTGCAGGTGCCGCCGCAGGCTTTATATCAAAATATTTATATGAAATATTTGTTTTGAATTCTTCAGGCAACATAATTTCGTTAATTTCTTCCATAATAATATTATGCTTAATATATTTAATGGGTCTTATTTTAACCAAAAGCATTCATTTACCAACGGTTAAGCAATTAAGAGGTTACCTTGTAAGATAACACATATGTAGGAACTTGCATCTTTATGAACATATTTCCACAGTATCCAAAGGATATTTCTCCGTTAACTTCAAAAAATACCTTATATAAAAAAATTAAAATTAAAGGAGAAATATCATGCAATATGATTTTATAAATATATCAATGTTCTTTTTAATTTACGGTTTTTCCGGCTTCTTACTTGAAACAGTGTTTAGAAGCATTGTTGAGAAAAAGACAATAATAAGCAAGGGCTTCTTGACAAACTTCTTCTGCCCTCTTTACGGAATCTGCGGCATTGTCATAGTCCTCATATTCACTCTAAGTGAAATTACATTTAACAGCCGCCTCTCTTCACTAATAATAGCAACCATAGGAAGCATGACCGCAGTTACAGCCTTGGAATATGTGACAGGAAGAGTTTTAGACAGTGCGTTCCACCACAAAATGTGGGACTACAGCCACCTACCGTTTAACCTGCATTCATATATATGCCTCGACTTTTCCCTCCTATGGGGAATTATTGCAATAATCACAGCCTGCATGGTTCACCCTCTGATAGAAATAACCGTCTTTGCAATACCCGAAACCTACAAATTAGTATTCCTGTACTTTGCATTCTCAGTACTGATAATAAATGCATCATATAATGTGAGAAGAATGTATCGTTGGGATTTGATTAGGCTGTAGGATTGAGCTCTGCTGGCTTTACCTCGAAGCAGAGCCTTAACTAATTATATATATATTTATCAGATGCTACTTTTAACATTTCCTGTAAAAGCTTTTTATTCTCTTGTTTATATATTAAGCCTCTGGAGTATGGTATTTTTGGTTCTATAGGAATAACCTTTAGGGGACTAAACATAGAGGCTGTATCATGTGATAATATGTAAATATTGCCCTCATTGCAAATCTTTAATATGCCATTTATTAACTTGAACGAACTGTATTCAAAAAATCACCTTCCTTGCTACTATAATAATTATTTAACTAAAGCGTATCAAACGTTTCTTTAATAGTCAATATCTATCTTAAATTATAATAGCAGAAACATTTCAATCTTAATTCATTATATAAATCAAAAATCCTCTGACAGATGCACATATGATACAGTTGCCAGGGATCCTTTTTATATTTATTGTTTTATGCCTAATTTCCCAATTTTTTAAATCCAAATAAGTTAATTAAAGTTCTAAGTAATTCCAATCAGTTGTATCTTCTTCGGTTATTGATTCACCTAATTGAAGTTACGCATCCATCTCTCTTAAAATAAAAATATATATTTTTAAACTTTTCCAACATTTTAATAATTTCATCTTTAGTTAGTATTTTATCAAACATGTGTATTGAGGTTACGCAATCATAATTATGTACTCTCTCATCCATTTTTATTATCGTCCAATAGTTTTAAAAATTAAATAGTTTCATTTTCTTTTAACAATTGTTTTTCCGTCTTATTGTGAGACAATAAACTCACTAAATCATTTACAGCATCCTCTTCATTGTCGTATTCTTTTAATATTTTACACAATTGAATATTATTCTCTGTTGTTTTGTGTAATATATATCCCGTTTTTTTCATTGTTAGTCTCCTCAATGCTGTTTTATTACGAATTTCTCTGAATACTTTCAATTGAATATCTAACTACAATATAAATTAAACAACTATTTATTGCAAGAACTTTTCCCTAAAGCAGCTCTAAAGAGCGAATTTATTTAGACTACCTCAAATACTTTTATATTTTTAAAGTTAAATATATAATTTTCCCAATCGATTTTCTCTGTAATTTGCTAAAAACGCCTAATTCAATTTTCACATTTCAAAAAATTAAATTTTGCATTTGCCTTTTATCACATCCCATGGTACAAATTTCATGTTAGAGGTCACGTATTTGCATACGTGCCACGGATATATCTTCAATTATTAAGGAAATTTCGCTAAAATGCTTCTTTAATATTGAAGATATTTCCTTTTTCCCTAATTTTAAAACCCTTAATACTTCTGCACCCTTTTCAAATAATTGCTTTAATATATCTGCTATTTGTATTAATAAGTAATGGTTTTTTATTGCATTGTAATCTAAACAGCATGCATGCTCTATATTATAACTTATATTTTTTTGATTATTGAACGCTTCGTTTTCTATTTTATGTTTCTACCGCTATTAACTATCTTTTCTATATTTCCTTTTGATATTTCAATGTTGTTATAAATACAAAGGTGCTTTCTGTTTTTTTCTTATTTTTTTTATTTATTACTTGTTCTTTGAATTCCACCATGTTTATTTTTTTGTCATAATAATCTATTTCATTAACGTATTTGTATAATTTTGTTATTTCTTCTTTTTCGTTTTCTTCTTCAGTTTCCAATACTTTTGGTTCTATTTTATGTATTGTTTTAAATTCTTTTGCTATGCTTGGGATGCTTCCTTCCTTAAACCTTAATATATATTTCCATCTATTTTCTTTACATATCTCAAACACTTTGTCACAGGCGTATAAACTGTCTTCTAATATGCAAATATGCAACCTGGGATATTCTTTCTTTAGTTTTTTTGCTAATCTGTAAAATGCTTTTATCTCACAATCCTGCTTCTCCACATCTTCTTGCTTATTCTCAATAAATTCTGTTTCTATACTAAATACCATATCACATATTACCAATTTTGCTTCTAATACATTATGATAATATTCAACCCTTTCTATTGATAAAATAGAATTTTCGGTTGACAAATACAATAGGTATTATAAATCCCATGTCGGCAGTATATAGCAACATGGGAGCAAAAAAGTTTCAATTCCTCATAAGTATTATAAATCTTGATTCATATTTTGAAATATTAGCCTTTGATAAATGTTTCAATTCCTCATAGGTATTATAAATCTTGCTTGCAAAAATGGCAGGTGATTTTGAAAAACCGGAGTTTCAATTCCTCATAGGTATTATAAATCTTATCATCTCAAAACGCGTTTGTGACGGATTTTTATGTTTCAATTCCTCATAGGTATTATAAATCTGTTTAAGAGGGGGAGACGTCTCCCCCTGTCTTATGGGTTTCAATTCCTCATAGGTATTATAAATCGGGAAAACAACCAAGACTTATGATTCCGCATACAGTTTCAATTCCTCATAGGTATTATAAATCAAGAAAAGATTATTATATGATTTACAAATGAAATAGTTTCAATTCCTCATAGGTATTATAAATCTTTAAGACTTAAAGACATAGGAACATATCTATCCTGTTTCAATTCCTCATAGGTATTATAAATCATCGAACAGGATATTTCATGGGAATCAACGTTAAATAGTTTCAATTCCTCATAGGTATTATAAATCGGAAAATTCTTGGTGGATTTACTCTGAAAATATGAAGTTTCAATTCCTCATAGGTATTAGGCTTGATGGTTTCAATTCCTCATAGGTATTATAAATCTTATGAAAAAGTATATAGTAATCAAGATTATTATATAGGTTTCAATTCCTCATAGGTATTATAAATCGTTGTCTTGAGAGGCAACAATGCAGCTTTATAATAGGTTTCAATTCCTCATAGGTATTATAAATCGTCTTAATGCTTGTGGGCTTGCGTTACACCTTTTTTGTTTCAATTCCTCATAGGTATTATAAATCTCCTACTATTTGAAGAATTTTAGCTGCAACAGGTGAGTTTCAATTCCTCATAGGTATTATAAATCTAAATCAATCAACCTTAGATGAAGCTCCGCAAGCCTAGTTTCAATTCCTCATAGGTATTATAAATCATTCTCTTTCTTCAATTTCATTAGTTATATAGTTCTTGTTTCAATTCCTCATAGGTATTATAAATCTGTAAGGGTCACTGCTTTTATCGGGTGCTTCCATGTTTCAATTCCTCATAGGTATTATAAATCGGGTCTTGTCGATTTCTGCCCGCCCGTCTATGTTGGTTTCAATTCCTCATAGGTATTATAAATCTTCCGCTGCATATGCGTCGACTGAAGAAGAAAGTATGTTTCAATTCCTCATAGGTATTATAAATCCCAATCATAAATCCGTTTATCATCATTAGGGACGAGTTTCAATTCCTCATAGGTATTATAAATCCTTTACGCAGGTAACGGTAGGCGATTTTGTTTTTAAGTTTCAATTCCTCATAGGTATTATAAATCTGCAACACTTAAGTTGGCCACTTTAAACAATATACCAGGTTTCAATTCCTCATAGGTATTATAAATCTTACGTGCAACCTCTCGTAGAACGACAACAGGAGTGTTTCAATTCCTCATAGGTATTATAAATCTACAATTATACATACTGTCTTTCTGGCATTCAATTCAAGTTTCAATTCCTCATAGGTATTATAAATCCCCCCGATCATCAGCCGAATCCAAAATGCCTGACATCAGTTTCAATTCCTCATAGGTATTATAAATCTGCAACCCCTTAAGATATGACCAGCACTTGACCTGGAGTTTCAATTCCTCATAGGTATTATAAATCTATACAAGGATTAAGAATAACAGGCGAAAACGAATCGTTTCAATTCCTCATAGGTATTATAAATCCTTGTGTTGAATGGATGGCAATCCAGCAAAGACATAAGTTTCAATTCCTCATAGGTATTATAAATCTCGTGATAGCAGGGTCGAGTTTACGAAACTTGACAGAGTTTCAATTCCTCATAGGTATTATAAATCTTTCAAAATTTTATATTTTGTCTCATTGTATTTTGGTTTCAATTCCTCATAGGTATTATAAATCGAAGTAAATAAAACCCTTGCAAGGCGCAGTATTGCAGGTTTCAATTCCTCATAGGTATTATAAATCTCGCTACAATCAGTTATTGAATTATATTCATCTGCAAGTTTCAATTCCTCATAGGTATTATAAATCTTCAATATTGATGAAGCAGAAAAGCTGAGGGGTATTAGTTTCAATTCCTCATAGGTATTATAAATCCTTTGTCGGTTATGCTTATGTCACTACAGCAAGCTAGTTTCAATTCCTCATAGGTATTATAAATCCAGCGTTTCCGGAGCAATCCGGGAGGTGTCAAAAAAGTTTCAATTCCTCATAGGTATTATAAATCCAGGAGATGTATAGACAGCCGGTATGGATTCAAAGGTTTCAATTCCTCATAGGTATTATAAATCTCGTACAGTTGCACTGAATGGTGCCCATGACACCTTAGTTTCAATTCCTCATAGGTATTATAAATCCTGACCACGACTTGCCGATAGCACCTATGGCTCCTTTGTTTCAATTCCTCATAGGTATTATAAATCATTTGTTTATTTACCAATGACTTTATTTGGTTGTTGTTTCAATTCCTCATAGGTATTATAAATCTTAATTTTCTTCTTGAAGAAAACAGACCAGATGTAAGTTTCAATTCCTCATAGGTATTATAAATCCATAGCAAATGACGATACAATCAAATCATAGTCAAATTCGTTTCAATTCCTCATAGGTATTATAAATCATTCCCTGTCTACTGCTAATGTCATCTTTGTTACTGCGTTTCAATTCCTCATAGGTATTATAAATCGCATGAGGAACAAGAGCCCTGCGTTATCTAAGAGGCTGTTTCAATTCCTCATAGGTATTATAAATCGGTTGTATAGTTGATAATCCCTCTTAATCCTTTAGTTTCAATTCCTCATAGGTATTATAAATCGGGAGATGAAACTTCTATGATATTATACACAATAGAGTTTCAATTCCTCATAGGTATTATAAATCTTGGCTTATTAGATGAAAAGGAATTATATGAAAAAGGTTTCAATTCCTCATAGGTATTATAAATCACTGGTAGTGCGTCATTTGGAAGCTATAGTGATGAGTTTCAATTCCTCATAGGTATTATAAATCTGTTAATGAAAGAAATTTAAATAGATTAGAAATTATTGTTTCAATTCCTCATAGGTATTATAAATCATAAAAAGATTTTCTTTTCCAAATATGTCTTCATAGTTTCAATTCCTCATAGGTATTATAAATCTAAGAGTAACTGAAGCTGTATCTACTAAAGAATTTGGTTTCAATTCCTCATAGGTATTATAAATCACTGTTCTTGATACCCTTAAAGCTTTTGTCACTTCAGTTTCAATTCCTCATAGGTATTATAAATCCTAATCGGTTTAGGATTAGATAGATGTCAATTTCATGGGTTTCAATTCCTCATAGGTATTATAAATCCAGAAAAGATGTATGCAGAAGGGAATAAAGTAAAGTTTCAATTCCTCATAGGTATTATAAATCCGTGGCAAATCGTAGACTTCATATCCACGTTCGTGGTTTCAATTCCTCATAGGTATTATAAATCGGGCACTGAAAGAGCTTTTTCAATCTGTCAGTAATGCGTTTCAATTCCTCATAGGTATTATAAATCTTCTTTTCGGGTTTCCAACTGTTCCACCAATTTTTGTTTCAATTCCTCATAGGTATTATAAATCACTAATACACATAGTACACAACCGCATGATATACGCGTTTCAATTCCTCATAGGTATTATAAATCAACAAAGAGACGCAAAAAATTGAGTTGCATTTTGAGTTTCAATTCCTCATAGGTATTATAAATCGAGACCGGCATTTTCTTTGTGGGAGACCACAAAATGTTTCAATTCCTCATAGGTATTATAAATCTCGCAAGGAGATGGGCAGACGGTTCGGTTGCAAATGGTTTCAATTCCTCATAGGTATTATAAATCATAATATAAAAGAAGGTAAAAAAAGAATGTATAAAAAGTTTCAATTCCTCATAGGTATTATAAATCCCTGTCTTGTTTTGGTCTGCCACGTTTCTTTGATTCCTGTTTCAATTCCTCATAGGTATTATAAATCAATACCTGTTTATGATTCTTTCAACAATATCAATTTGGTTTCAATTCCTCATAGGTATTATAAATCGCTATTGAATTTGATTTCTACCTTGCTATCGACAGTGTTTCAATTCCTCATAGGTATTATAAATCCCTCACAAAGGCATTGATTGTGTCGGGACAAACAGGTTTCAATTCCTCATAGGTATTATAAATCCGTAACCGTTCCAGTTCAAATTCCCGGAATCCGCAGTTTCAATTCCTCATAGGTATTATAAATCTCTTCTAACTTACTTAGGGTTCTTTTCAGAAAAAAAAGTTTCAATTCCTCATAGGTATTATAAATCTTTAAGCTGAACGGTCGTCCAGAAGAAGGGAAAATTTGTTTCAATTCCTCATAGGTATTATAAATCACTTTTAGATCATCTTAAATATCCTTGAATTCTATGTTTCAATTCCTCATAGGTATTATAAATCAAAATACCTGTTATGTCTTGCGTCCGAAATATCGTTTGGTTTCAATTCCTCATAGGTATTATAAATCGTTTAGTCTACAATTGATTTTAGGTCATGAAGATTGTTTCAATTCCTCATAGGTATTATAAATCTCCAATCAGCAATAGACCACTTGCTTCCTGCATACTTGTTTCAATTCCTCATAGGTATTATAAATCAATAAAAAAGGATGAAAAAAATGCAAGAATATAAAAAGTTTCAATTCCTCATAGGTATTATAAATCAAATATTGACTGAACTACTGGAAACAGAAATTCCTGTGTTTCAATTCCTCATAGGTATTATAAATCCTTCAGACGGATTGGCGTTGCTCCGGTTGTGTTTAGTTTCAATTCCTCATAGGTATTATAAATCAGTTGGGAACATAGAACTTCTTGGTGGGGTTACAAGTTTCAATTCCTCATAGGTATTATAAATCCAGTGTTACACTACATAAATGTATTGATGTGTGTATGTTTCAATTCCTCATAGGTATTATAAATCGAAAACCTGCATCAGAATTTATAGGACCAAATTTAGAGTTTCAATTCCTCATAGGTATTATAAATCTTACAATGCGTATGATAATACGGACAAGTTGGTAGGTAGTTTCAATTCCTCATAGGTATTATAAATCGTTTTTCAGGAGAACGCAGGATAACATTGTTGTATAGTTTCAATTCCTCATAGGTATTATAAATCCGAACTAACAGACAACCTAACATGCAATCAACAGGGTTTCAATTCCTCATAGGTATTATAAATCAAGTTATGAGTGCATACAGTCCTTTTGCTTGTAGCGAGTTTCAATTCCTCATAGGTATTATAAATCAAAATCTGGTGGAAACAACCGATGCCATAGTAATATGGTTTCAATTCCTCATAGGTATTATAAATCCTATCAAGAATCAAAAGTGCGGATTCCGGGGCGGTGTTTCAATTCCTCATAGGTATTATAAATCCTGAGAACACCAGCGACTTCCGGGAACGCATTGCATTAGTTTCAATTCCTCATAGGTATTATAAATCTCTTCTAAGAGGTGATATTATGAGAGCCTTTACAGAGTTTCAATTCCTCATAGGTATTATAAATCGAATTGATTGTATCTGTTAATTTCTCGGCTGAACCAAGTTTCAATTCCTCATAGGTATTATAAATCGTAATATGGAGTATTGCGTTTTCAATCTGGCTGATTCGTTTCAATTCCTCATAGGTATTATAAATCGTTGCAAACCAGAAAATAAAACAATAGAACCAGCCATGTTTCAATTCCTCATAGGTATTATAAATCGCCAGGCTTATGCCCAGGGTGATATATAGAACAGGCGTTTCAATTCCTCATAGGTATTATAAATCTAATACACTATTTTCCCGTTTCCTGCAAGCTTTTTAGTTTCAATTCCTCATAGGTATTATAAATCTTGCTGACAAAAACGGCACTATCAAAGAGCTGTCAGGTTTCAATTCCTCATAGGTATTATAAATCACGGATCGTCACCCTCGTCAACTTTCTTCGGGATACTTCGTTTCAATTCCTCATAGGTATTATAAATCTTATGGCAGCCTCTGCCTCTGGCTTTGGCTTATAATGTTTCAATTCCTCATAGGTATTATAAATCATAGGACAGCCGGCACAAGGGCAGGGTGTTTGGGAAAGTTTCAATTCCTCATAGGTATTATAAATCTGGGAACATGGGATGGGAGATGTGAGATGTGTGGTAGTTTCAATTCCTCATAGGTATTATAAATCCTTATCGCTCAACATTTAGCCAGATGTGCAGAAAATGGTTTCAATTCCTCATAGGTATTATAAATCTACTGTACTTTCGCTGTTTTTTTGTTCAAGTTCTAGTTTCAATTCCTCATAGGTATTATAAATCCATGACGTGAAAATTCCTTGTTACTGGGAATTTTCGTTTCAATTCCTCATAGGTATTATAAATCATATATCGCGGATATCCATTCGTGTATTCTTCGGGGTTTCAATTCCTCATAGGTATTATAAATCCAAAGAAACGGAATTAGGTCAAATAT
>ENA-UOOR01001336-UOOR01001336.1-fermentation-metagenome-genome-assembly--contig:-NODE-1336-length-29629-cov-3.081930_pt1 | contig 29629 bp, 28 predicted proteins | sample MGYA00245780_ERZ724029 | MGnify/ENA primary metagenome ERZ724029 (study PRJEB28704, sample SAMN03018315) | fermentation metagenome | biome: anthropogenic terrestrial biome; feature: soil; material... | reverse complement strand
GCTTCTTTGTGAGTTTGTAATACCCCACCTGTAAAATATCTGATACACCCTCGATAAGCCAGACGAACATGATAATGAAAATCAGGACTTCCATATTAAAATAAAACGCCATACCGACAAGGAATCCGCCGAGGTAAAGCGCGCCGGAGTCGCCCATAATGATTTTTGCGGGATGGAGATTGAATATAAGGAAGCCAATAAGCGCACCCACCAGAGATGCTGTCAGAATACCTGAATTGTTCTCAGGCATCATAAAAGATATCAGGAAGAAGAAAATACCTATAATAACCGAAATTGTTCCGAGCAAGCCGTCGATTCCGTCTGTCAGATTCGAGCAGTTAACCATATAGACAATCACGATAATAGCGGCAAAATAGTAAAAAACACCGAGATCGATGCTTCTGTCCCCAATCGGAAGATATAGCGAGCTGTCTTTGCCGCAGTAGCTGCTGTTTATCCACAAATAAACGGCGGCGACAAGGAATTGCAGCACTAACTTTTGTGTTGCCGAAAGCCCCTTGTTACGTTTTTTGAAAAGTTTTACATAATCGTCGATAAACCCGATTAATCCGAAAGCGAGCGCCATTCCGAAAACCGCCAGCAAGCCGTAGTCGTTTTCGCCAAGATTCTCGGAAAACAAGAATATTACTACAACCACAATCATCGGTGCGATGAAGAACAGACCTCCGAGAACCGGAGTTCCCTCCTTGCACTTATGCCACGCGGGGCCGATTTCGAGTATTTTCTGTCCTAACTTCACCTTACGCAATATGGGTATAAATATTTTGTATAATATGACGCTTATTACGAAAGAAAGTCCAAATGCCGCCAACATCCGGTAATCCATACTGTTATTCCCTTCAGGCTTTTTTTATGTACGATTGGTTTTTTTATTATACAAGCTCAATGATTTTTTGGAGCTTCATACGATTGCTCGCTTTATATAAAATGGTGTCGCCGTCTTTAAGGATATCCCTGAGTTTACCCGCTGCTTTATCATATTCGCCGTCCTCAAAGGAATATACCTCTATTTTGCCGTCACAGGGAATAGCGATGCTTTTTGCGAGCGAACCGACGGTCAGCAGAATGTCGGTTTTGCTCTCGAGAACGTATTGCCCTACTTTTTCATGCAAATGCGGTGCAAACGAACCGAGCTCAAGCATATCCCCGAGAACTGCGATTTTCCTTCCCTTTTGCTCCGCAAGAACGGAAAGGGCAGCCTGCATAGATTCCGGAGAGGCATTATAACAGTCTGCAATGACGGTGTAATTATTCTTTTTATATATGCGTTGTCTTAATCCGCTTGTCTCAAAACAGGAAAGTGCGACTGCGGTTTTTTCCATGCCGACTCCGAGCAGATAAGCGGAAGCAAGAGCGAAAAGTGAATTCGATACGTTGTGAATCCCAAGTGTTTTAAGAGTGATCGGAACGATATTTCCGAAAATGTGTGCATTGAAATGCGTCTGTTCATCCCGCTCGAGTATATCCGAAGCGTAACAGTCGCAGGAGCTGTCACTTACAGAGCAGTAGACCTTTCTTTGAGGGTGACCGTCATTTCTTAAAATCGGCTCATCGCCGTTAAGAATAAGAACACCGTCTTTGGGCATATAATCCGCAACTTTCAGCTTTTCCGCCCCGATATTCTCCCTTGAACCGAGAGACTCTATATGTGAAAAACCTATATTTGTTACGATGGCGATATCCGCCCGTGTTACACGGCTGATTCTTTCCATCTCACCCGGCTCGCTCATACCCATTTCTAAAACTGCCACTTCGGTTTCGGGATCTGTTTCGAGAATGGTTACGGGTAGTCCGAGCTGACCGTTGTAATTACCTCGTGTTTTGCTCGTTTTCAACTCGACGCCCACCGAAAGAGCTACCATATCTTTTGTTGTGGTTTTACCCACGCTGCCGGTAACGGCGATTATTTTTGTTTTTTTCAACCTTGTACCCCTGTACCATTCGGCAAGCTTTTGCAGGGCCTGCCTTGTGCTATCGACAAGGATACAGTTATCGGTGAAATAATCCTCATCCTCTATAAGGGCATAACAACCCTTTGCCGTCACATACTTCACAAAGCAATGCGCGTCAACATGCTCGCCCCTTATAACGACAAAGAGTCCGTTCTTATTTATATCCGCCTCACGGCTGTCTAAGAAAACACTGTTTACTATGCTGTTTTTGTTTGTTCTTCCGCTTATCCTTCCGCCAACCGCATCAGAAATATCTTGTATTGTCAGTTTCAAGCGAACATCCCTCTTTTCGTGTCTGCCTTTTTTATATTGACTAATCGATTCCTCCGTCACCGTAAAGGAAGTTTACTGTAATTACAGTTCCGGGGGCGACATATTCGCCAGCGGCAGGCGACTGGGATATCGCCTTGCAGTCCGCATAATTATCGTTGAAAATACCAGTCATCGCGATATTCAGATTATTGTTTGTTATCGATTTGTTTGCCGCCGATGGAGATGAACCGACGACATCAGGTACTCTGACGGTGTTTTCAGGCTTCTCATCATCGGTATAAAGTATTATTACCCCACCCTCGGGTATTATCGTGCCCGGTGCCGGTAGTTGCCCCGTAACCGTCGCTCCGCTGCCCTTTACAACACACTTTAAATTTTTGCTCTCTATCTCGCTCTTTACCTGTGCGGTATCCATATTTATGTAATCGCTTATGGTGAAAGTTACCTTATTCGACGAGGTCGGCTCTATTCCGAGATATGGGAGCACTTCGGTAAGTACGCTCGATATGACGGGAGCTGCGACAAGACTTCCGTAAATCTGGTTGTTTGTTGTGGGGTCGTCGACTAAAATCATTATCGCAATCTGTGGGTCCTCATATGGCGCAAAAGTAATGCAGGAACTGATATAATCGTTATCGGCATCGGTATCCTGCTTCTGCGATGTACCGGTTTTTGATATGACATTATAACCGCTGACATTGGCGTTTTTTGTTGAATTTATAAGAGCATCCCTGATAATATCACAGGTTGCTTCCGAAATGACCTGTCTTTCAGTTTCATACTCAAAGGTGCGAACAGTATTTCCGTCATTGTCAACCAATGCTTTTACAAGGTGAGGCGTGACTAAATCACCGCCGTTAGCTATTGTAGAAACAGCGCGAAGGTGCTGGATCGGTGTTATTTTGAAGGTCTGACCGAAGGAATACACCGCAAGCGAAACGTTGCTGAACTTCTCTCCCGTGGAACCATAATAAATCGAACCCGCCTCTCCGGCGAAATCAGAGCCGCTGAGCTCTGTATATCCGAAAATATCGAAATATTTTTTAAAGATAGTATCTCCTACCCTTGTACCTATCATAACGAAAGCGGGGTTGCACGAATTTTTTAGTGCTTGCGGAAAGGTCTGCGTACCGTGAGTCCTCGTACATTTTATGGGTCTTGAATACCCCGGAATCCTTATTGAACCGGTGCAGGTAAACGTATCATTGATATCGCATATGCCCTCTTCAAGCGCCATCGCACTTGTTATGACCTTAAAAGTCGAACCCGGCTCATAAGTCTTTGTAGCGACGGAATTATCACGCATGACCATCAAAAGCTCGCTCTCTTTTGCTGCAATCTGCTCCTCGGTAACTCCCTCGGTAATTGTAGCATATTCAAGCAGCTTTGCCTGATATACTTCTGACAGGACATTATAGTTATTGGGATCATAGTTGGGATATATTGCCGAAGCTAAAATCTCACCGTTTGTCACATCCATAACTATGCCCTGAACCGTTCCGTTTGGTTTTCGGTCCTCATATGCCTGCTTTATATATTTTTCAAGGATGGACTGAACGGTATAATCTATGGTGCTGACTATGTTTAAACCATCCTCGGCTTCAATATAACTCTCGTATTTAAAGGGAAGATTATCCCCCGCTGCGTCCTTTGCTTTTACAACCCTGCCGTCGGTTCCGCTCAGATATTCGTCATATGTATATTCTATACCGGCAAGACCCGTATTGTCTGCTCCCGTAAATCCGAGAATATGACTTGCCAACGAGCCGTACTGGTAGTAACGCTTTGTCGTTTCCTCAAGATTGACAATGCCGGTAAGCTCCTTTTCGGTAATAAAGGTGCGTACAAGGTGCTCCTCCGCATCACTTATAGCTTTTTTTATAATCTGATATTTGCTCGAGGTTTTTTGCAGCTTTTCGGTTATAACCGATCTCTCCACGCCAAGTATTTCCGAAAGACCGTATGCGATAATACTCATCTGCTCAATGCTCAATACATCGTTGGGTGACACAAACACATCATAGACCGTTGCGCTGACGGCGAGCTGTTTTAAATTGCGGTCGTAAATAGTGCCGCGTTTCGCTTCTATCTTTACCTCGTGAGTATACTGGTCGAGCGCCGTGTTTTTGTAGTCCTTCGCATCGATTAGCTGAAGGTTTGCAAGGCGGGTAACAAGCATCACAAGCAGCAGCGTAATAATGATAGCGGTAACCTTTGCCCTTACCACTATCGATCTGCCTGTTTTTTTAACTTTTTCCGATGACTTCATCGCCCGTCTCCTTCTTATCGTATGCGGTTTCCATTTCATAAATAAAACAAATATTAATATTGCCTCAGAGATTATTATTAACAAATAAACCTTCTTTGCGTTTAAAACTATCGGTTTATGTTTTTAATATACTCGGAGGCATATAGAGCCGGGAAAAACGGATACAGATACCTCCCGATAAAATATATTTCGGTAAATAATAAAAAATACCGGGAAACTGATTTTTAATACAACAACCCGTACCCTTTTTTCAGGTACAAACATATTATATATGATACCAATGCAAAAATCAAACTGTTATTTTATATCTTTTTTGTAATCATTAACATAATCCGTTATTCGTTTTCGAGAAAATCTTTCAATACTTCCCCTACCCCGTTCAGCAGGAAGCCGAATCCTCCCTCGCTGCCGTCGTCATGCCTGATAATCTCGCTTCTGTCAACGGAGGGCAATGTAACACGATGATGCTCCAGGGATTCGATTTTTACCATACCGAAATCCTGGGTGGCTTTCCTTTCGATTTCAGTAAGATCGATCTTTTTGTCGAGCTTTACGCTCAGCTTGTTGAGCTCACCCTTCATATCGGTAATTTTTGTCGTAAGTTCCGCGTTCTCGCTGTTATACTTATTTATCTCGGCATAATTCATCATCAAAAACAGTAATAGCGCCGTAAGTATTATTGATGAAAACACAATGGCTATCGGGAAAGGAGTTTTTTCTTTTTTCCTTACAGTTATTATATTTGGATTCCTGACAGCGCGGAGCTGTGACCTTCCGTTACGCTTCAAACCGACAACGGAATTGTCTTTTCTCTTTGCGGCAGGTCTAACCGGCTTTCCTTTACTGGCTGTCGGAATAACATTCTTCATTCCTATGCTCTGGGAAACCACATTATTGCTTTTCCTTGCAGGAACGGTTTTACCGCCGCTGCGTGAAGTGATTGCTTTTCTGTTATTTTTCCCACGATTTTCCATTGCAAATCCTCTCATTTACAGTATAAAATAGTGCTTTAAACATATTATAAGCTCTTCATTTATCTATATCTTTTCCGCCACTCTGAGCTTTGCACTGTGCGAGCGGCTGTTCTCTGCTAATTCCTTTTCGGCCGGTACCATCGCTTTTCTTGTAATCAGTCTGAGCGACGGTTTCTTATTGCACACGCATACGGGGAAATCCCTTGGACAAGTGCAGGGAGAGACGAGGCGGTTGAAGACCGTTTTTACTATCCTGTCCTCCAAAGAATGAAAGCTGATGACAACTATCCTGCCACCCGTATTTAGAAGCGAAACCCCTTTTTCAATAGTTTGTCCGATAGCGTCAAGCTCTCCGTTTACCTCAATCCTAATAGCCTGAAAAGTGCGTTTTGCGGGACTTCCTCCCGCGTTCCTGCTCTTTGCAGGTACGGCGGAGGCGATTATATCCACAAGCTGAAGCGTTGTTTTAATAGGCTCTTTTTCTCTTCTTCTTATAATGCTTTCGCTGATTCTTCTTGCATACCGCTCCTCACCGTATTCAAAAAGAATTCTCATAAGCTCGTTTATGTCGTAACCGTTGACAACCTCGTAAGCTGTAAGCGGTGCGCTTCCGTCCATCCTCATATCCAAAGGTGCGTCATAACGGTATGAAAAGCCTCTGTTTGCATTGTCGAGCTGGTAAGATGACACTCCGAGATCCATAAATATTCCGTCGACACCGTCAATCCCGCAGTCGGAAAGGATAGTATCGATATTCACAAAGTTTTCCTTTATAAGAGTAAGCCTGTCATCATCTATGCTTTTCGCGTTCTCTATTGCTTCAAAGTCACGGTCTATGGAAACAAGCCTTCCTCTGGCGGACAATCTTTTTAAAATCTGTCTCGTGTGACCTGCTCCGCCTAACGTGCAGTCGCAGTAGATTCCGTCTTTCTTTATGGCAAGTCCTTCAACGGCCTCCTCAAGCATAACGGGATAATGTATATACTCCATTTAAAAATCCAACTCTTCAAGCTCTTTGATAATTTCTTCGTTATTTACGAACTGCTGCTCGGTATCCCATGCTTTTGCGTCCCAAATCTCAAGGTGACTGCGGTTTCCTGCAATTATGACATCCTTGTCGAGCGAAGCGAAATCTCTATACATCTGCGAAAGGACGATTCTACCCTGGGAATCAAGAGAACATTCATACGCACCGGAATAAAAATAACGTCTTACCCTTCTCTCCTTGGCGACAGGCAGCTTCTCAAGGCGCTCGGTGAAATCGTTCCATGCCTCCATCGGATATATGGCGACACACTTGTCCAGCCCGCGGGAGAGCATAAACTTTTCTCCGAGCTCCTCACGCAGCTTTACGGGAATAAACAGTCTGCCCTTGGCATCTATGCTGTGTCTGTATTCACCGTAGAACATGCTTATCCCGTCCTTTCAGTTTTGAATTATGTTTTATGAGAAAATTGTTCTCGTTTATCAGAAATGGTTGAAAATGGATTTTTAATGGTATTTTATGGGAATATGTTCCCTCTTGCTCCACTTTTTCCCACCTGATGTTTTTATTATAATATGAAAGTTTGATTTTTGCAATAGGTTTTTTAATATTTTTTATATTTTTTTTAGTCGGTTGTATAATATTATGTAAATCATGTTAAAAACATACAATTTGTTGTGTTTTTTCTTAATTTTAGACTATATTTAATCTTATATGCGGCTCATTATGTAAACAAACTGATGTTCGTTTTTATGACATTTATTGTCTAAATAGTACAATTTTCGAACATATGTTTTTTATAAGCAAAGTTATATATCATAAACCATAAAGCGACTTTCGGAACGGCGGAAAAATACAACTTTCGCCTTTCGCTTAAAAATCAGCATAAAAAAACGATTTAAAAAGCTATCATCCGCTATGATTCGGCAGGATTTTTTATAAAAAAAAGAAACCACATCAAAGCGATTCCTTATAAAATGACATATTTTTTTGTCTAAACATATGACGGCAAACAACAAAAAGCCACGGCAAAGCCGTGGCTAAATGCGTTCCCGCAATAATCCGCTTATGTTAATATATTATTAAACTACAGCTTTAGATTACTGATTTTTGCTGGCAGCATAGCAGTCGCTGCAATATACCGGCCTGTCGTCTGACGGCTGGAAAGGAACCTTTGCTTCTTTTCCACACTGCGCACAAGTGGTCACAAATAACTCCTTAGGTGCTCTTGCAGCGTTCTTTCTGATGTCTCTGCAAGCCTTGCATCTCTGGGGCTCGTTCTGAAAACCGCGTGATGCGTAGAACTCCTGCTCTCCTGCGGTGAAAACGAATTCGCTTCCGCAGTCCTTACAGGTTAAAGTCTTGTCTTCGTACATTTGCTCTTCTCCTTAGTTTGATATAACTGTTTATTTTACCCTCGGGCGGAATCACACCGCCGTTTTTGCCATAACGATCTGTTATCTGCAATGCTTTTTTAAGCTACAAAGGTATATTATCGGTTCGGTTTTATGGTTTGCTTCAGTTTTTTCCTGATTCTGTAAACCGCATTACTCACGCTTTTAGGCTGCCTGTCTAATTTTTTTGACATGTCTCCGTAAGACATATCGGAAAGATACATATCAAAAACGATAAGCTCATATTTTGAAAGCACAGAAGAAACCTTGTCGTAAAGTATTTTTACGCTTTCTCTGTTTATAAAATCGCTTTCCGGTGATGATGAGGTGGTTTGTGACTTATCGTCAATATTATCCTCATACGGAACAAGCGTGTTGTAATTTTTATTGAATTTGCGAACCGCACTGATAATATTTCTTCTGATACACACAGAAGCATATGTATTGAATGAAGAAGACTTGCCGTCGTATGTTCTTACTGCTTTTAAAAGGCCGATAAGCCCTTCCTGCAAGAAGTCCTCCGTCTCAGATACCGGAAGTCTAAGTTGTCTGACATACCATTCAAGCAATCTCTTATATCTTCCGGCAAGGACTTCAAACGCTCTTGCATCCCCCTGTTTCGCCGAATCAATAAGGATTTTCTCCGTATTTTTATTGTCTGTTTCGGTATTCTTTTCTGATAACAACAAAGGCACCGCCAAATTCTGTAAGTTCAACATCATCATTATACACATTTTCGTAATAATGTCAATAGTTTTATTAACTTTTTCAAAAATTTTTTTATAATAAATGTAAAAAGTTGAATAATATTTCTGCAGAAAATGTGTTATTTAACCACAATGACAAATTTTTCGAGCCTCGCCCTCATCTCGGGCAGCTTTTTTTCAACATCCCTGGCAAGCGCTATCTGGCATCTTGCCCTGTAAAGGTTGTGCTTGGGTTTTTTGCATTTGAAATAAACGTCGCCGTTAAGGTAATCCGTAAGAAACCGCGCTGCAAGCTCAAGGGTCAGAATCATCACACTGTCAGGCAAATTGTCAAGCTCCGTACGGGTAATCATATCGCTGACCTGCGGAATGAATCCGTGCGCAAAAGCCTCGTATTTGTCAAGGTCCAGCGAAACTTTTGACAAATCCTCCTCGTCCTCGTCCGCAGTATTTGCCGCGAACCGTACAGCATCGCCGAAATCATGTCCGACAAAACCGGGCATAACGGTATCCAGATCGATTACAGCAAGCGGTGCTCCGGTCTCTTTATCAAACATAACATTGTTGCATTTGGTGTCGTTATGCGTTACCCGGTAGGGCATCAGGTTACGTTCGTGCAGTTTTCTGAACCTTGAGGCATATTCCTCACTGCCTCTTAAAAATTCAAGCTCGTCGAGCACCTCTTTTTTTCTGTCGAATGCGTCTTTTTCCGCCACTTCGTACAAGTCGGCGAAACGCTTCTCCGTATTGTGGAAATCCGGAATCGTAATATAGAGTTGCTCTGCCGGAAAATCGCTCAAAAGTCTTTGGAACGAGCCGAAGGCCTCTCCCGCGGAAGCGAGTATCTTGGTGGTCGTCTGCTCGAAGTTAGACGAATTGAAAACATAGGAAATAACCCGCCACCTGTCGTCGTTTTCACCTATATAAAAGCTATCCCCGCGTACCGTCCTGTAAATATGAACGACTTTGCGCTTAAGTTCGGGATCCCGCTGTTCCTTTAACTTTCGCATGATATGCGAGGTTACAAGCTCGGCGTTTCTTACGATTTGGTCGGGATTTTTAAAAACCCTTGTGTTTACTCTCTGTACTATATATTGCTTTTCGCTTCCGTCTTCTTTTTTCAAGTCGATTACATAGGTATCGTTGATATTGCCGGATTTAATTATTTCGTATCCGACATATTCACCCTTGAGGGCGAACTCCTCGCAGATTTTCCTAAAAAGAGAATCCAATAGATATACCTCCAAAAATATCGTGTCAAAAATATTATATCCATACAATAAGCTTATTAGTGGCAGTCAATAAAATAATGCGGATCCCTTGAATATGCATCAGCGGCTTTTTCCCACATGGCTATTGCATCGATTAAGTGGCAGAACGCTTTTAAAACATATCCTTTTTTTATTTCGCTTCCATCGGTAAGAAGCTCCTCAATCCTGTCGTAACGCTGAACGACACCGACAAAGCCATGTGAACGACAACTGTGCGAAAAGCTTTTGCCCTCCCTGTCGGTCATATTGTATAAAACCGTTTCCCCGAACAGATAATCAGGTTCAAAAAGCTCCTCAACAGCATGCATCGAAGTGTTCGGACGCAGTCCGCACCCTATAAAAAGAATCTTGCCTGAAAGTTTCTTAACTCTGGAAAAAGGCGAATTCTCGCCACAGGGAGTGTTGTCGAGGATGTGTCCTGCCGTGATGTAGTCCGCCATCGCCCCAAAAGCACAACACGAATGTGTCGGGCACAGACTGCGTATGACTCCTTTTACCTCTGTACGGAAATATTCCGGTATCACGCCGATATTGGACGGTGTTTTATAATAGTCGAAAACCGGATTGTTTTTGTTGCAGTAAACATAACTTAAAGCGGGCAGAACCAGTGTTCCCGACTCTCCCAACGCGGCAGAAAGTGCAGCTATAACCTGCGACGGAGATACACCTCCGGCAAAAGATTTTAACGAAGAATGCACCAGGACGGTGTCTCCGTTATTGATGCCCAGGCCTTGCAGCTGCACTTTTATGTTGCCAGTTATATCCATCTGTAATTCGCCTTCTGAAAATATTCATATTCATTTTGTAGAAAATAATCGTAAGATGATTATATGTTTTTCATAAATAGTTATGTAAGTAATAATTTCTGTGCCATATTATTCCGACGAATTGAAACAGCCGAAAGAGCTCATTATACGCCTTAATTTCTGACAATAATAATTATATGCGATAAAACTTCGACTGGATAATACACAAAAAATCATCATTTTATGTTATAAAAACGCCGAATATTGATAAAATATAATACGACTTGTTTTTAATCCGCACTCTCATCCGTATAAGCGTAATTCAAAGCATACTCGTCCTTCGGCGTTGTATATGGAAAGTCGTCGCTGTTTACAACCGCGATAAAAGCGCAGGTCACGCCGATTAAAATTATGAATGCGATCGCCTGAATCAGCCTGTCAAGCATTTTTCCCGATAATTGCATATTATGCCTCCGTATACGGTTTTATTATATAATATCATTTATCTTTTTATCGGTCAATAGTTATTTTCATCGAAAAAGCTCCCGCTTCATGTAAAATTTTATATTAAAACAAACCTTTTTCTTCCAAAGCTATTTACAAAACTAAAAATATATGTTATATTACTCCTTGCGCGTTTTAACTTTACCGGTTTTGCGCTGTAGGTATTGCTCGGTTCAGGGGTATTCGGCAGCTATTAATGCAGCCATCACCGTCCCTTTGCTTAGTTTTACCACAATTTATGAATACGGAGGTGAACAAAGACAATGCTTTTAAAGGATGAAAAAGCAAAAATCATTACCGATTATGCGGTACATGAGGGCGACACCGGCTCTCCGGAGGTTCAGATTGCAATTCTTACGGCAAGAATCAAGCAGCTCACGGAGCACCTGAAGGTCAACGACAAGGATCATCATTCACGCAGAGGTCTTCTTAAGATGGTTGGAAAGAGAAAAAAGTTCCTCAACTATCTTATGAAGAAGGACATTAACCGCTACCGTGAGATTATCGAGCGTTTAGGAATCAGAAAGTAAGCTGATGAGGACGGGATGATAAAATCCCGTCCTTTTGGCAAAAAAATAAATGTCTGGGTTATATTAAGTATTTACAGGCGGTTTAGCAATTAAATATGATTTAAAACAATGTGCATTGATTACAATAGATTTCAATATCGGGCTTTAAATCGTATGTAAGTGTTAAACCAAATGCTTGTGATTCCTTATATGATGCTTCGGACATGAATCATTGAAAGGAATATACAAATGTTTGAAAACTACAAAAAATTCACTTATGAGCTTGCGGGAAGGCCTTTGACTATTGAAACCGGCAAAATTTCGCAGCTCTCAAACGGCTCCTGCCTTGTACGCTATGGCGAGACCGTAGTCCTTGCAAATGCAACCGCTTCCGCAGCTCCGCGTGACGGTATTGACTTTTTACCGTTATCTGTCGATTATGAGGAGAAGCTCTATGCGGTCGGTAAAATCCCCGGAAGCTGGAATCGTCGTGAGGGCCGCCCCTCCGACAAAGCTATCCTTGCTTCACGAGTTATTGACAGACCGATACGTCCGCTGTTCCCTAAGGACCTTCGCAACGATATCGTTCTTTCGCTGTTAGTTATGTCCGTAGATCCCGACTGTTCGCCTGAAATTGCGGCTATGATAGGCGCTTCAATCTCATTATCTATTTCCGATATTCCGTGGAACGGACCTATCGGAGGCGTTTTTGTAGGTCTTGTTGACGGCGAGATTGTCATCAATCCCACTTCAGCACAGCGTGAAAAGAGCACGCTCGAGCTTACCGTAGCCGCAACCAAGCAGAAAGTGGTTATGATCGAGGCAGGCGCAAAAGAGGTCGAGGATGATATTGTTTATGATGCGATTATCAAAGCACACGAAGCAATCAAACCTCTTATAGGTTTTATAGAAAAAATCGTTTCCGAAATCGGTAAGCCTAAGTTCGAGTATACCTCCTGTGAAATAGACCATGTAATGTTCGACAGAATCTCCGATATGGTCGGCGAGGATGTAAAAGCCGCTCTCGATACCGATGATAAGCGTATCCGCGACGAGAGGCTTAAGCCTATTTATGATAAGGTATATGAATCGCTTGAGGAGGATTATCCCGACAGCAAGTCGATGATCGACGAGTGTATGTATAAGCTGCAAAAGCAAATCGTACGACGCTGGCTTCTTGATGAACAGAGACGTGTGGACGGCAGAAGAATGGATCAGATCCGTTCACTCGCCGCAGAAGTGGGTTTACTTCCGAGAGTACACGGCTCTGGTATGTTCACCCGCGGTCAGACGCAGGTTATTACGAGCTGTACCCTCGCCCCGATAAGAGAAGCCCAGTCGCTCGACGGCATAGACGAGGAAGATACAAAAATATATATGCACCATTATAATATGCCCGGCTATTCAGTCGGAGAAGCGAAAGCAAGCCGCAGCCCCGGAAGACGCGAGATCGGTCACGGCGCTCTTGCAGAGCGTTCCATTATACCCGTGCTCCCCTCAAAGGAGGATTTCCCCTATGCTATCCGCTGCGTTTCAGAGGTAGTATCCTCTAACGGTTCAACAAGTCAGGCATCCGTATGCGGCTCTACTCTGGCGCTTATGGACGCCGGTGTTCCGATAACGGCTCCTGTTGCGGGAATCTCCTGCGGTCTGATAACCGAAGGCGAACGCTGGATGACGATGATAGACATTCAGGGGCTTGAGGATTTCTTCGGCGATATGGACTTCAAAGTCGCCGGAACAAAAAAGGGTATTACCTCAATACAGATGGACCTTAAAATTGACGGATTGACTCCCGAAATTATAAAGAACGCTTTGGTTACCACTAAAGAGGGCAGATACTATATCATAGACAACTATATTCTTCCCTGTATCTCCGAACCGAGACCGGATGTATCAAAGTACGCTCCGAAAATGCTCACCACCAAGATCGATGTGGATAAGATACGCGAGGTTATCGGAACCGGCGGAAAGGTGATTCAAAAAATATGCTCTGACACAGGAGCTAAGATCGACATTGAGGATGACGGAAACATTTTCATTTCCGCCGTCGACAAGGAAGCGGCTTACAAGGCACTGCGTATCATAGAATCAATTGTGCTTGATCCCACGCCCGGCACCGTTTATATCGGTAAGGTAACACGCATAATGAATTTCGGCGCTTTTGTCGAGATTGCACCCGGAAAAGAAGGTCTTGTGCATATATCACAGCTTGACAGAAAGCGTGTCGCAAAGGTTGAGGATATCGTTTCGGTCGGTGATGAAGTAAAGGTTCTGCTCACTGAAATCGACGACAAGGGAAGAATTAATCTCTCACGCAAGGACGCTCTCGATATAATCGAGGATTAAAAATACTAATTTTACAACCAAATCCGAAGTTTAGGCATAAAAGCCGACTTCGGATTTTTCCTTTGTTTCCGAAATATGTATAATAATCTTGTTTATCCATAAAATAACTGAGAAATTTCATAAATCGCAAAATGAAAAAAACACAAAAGAGGAATGTCTATATGAAGAAAACAACTATATTACTTTTATCGCTTATGCTTGTCTGTGTATCGGTTCTCTCCTTTGTTACAGCTCAGTCCGAGATAGACGGGTTTGAGTTCAACATCGCTACCATAGACGGCTCGATAGCCGGAGAGGATGGTGTTATAGTAACGACACAGGCGGGACTTGCGGACGCAAACCTGAACTGGGCAATCTCTATTCTCTGCGAAAAGGTTTCGGATAACGTATACAGGGCGAAGCAGGATGCTATTCAGGGCTCGGGCGGTACCCCGGATGTGACTATGAGTTCCGGCGACATTGTTATCGGAATCCATTCATCTACAAGCGACGTATCGCTCGCTACCGAATATCCGAATGTTTATTCAAAAATCGCAGCGATGCAGGTCAAAGCGGGAATGTACTTCACTCTTGTCAATATCGACCTTGCAGCTAAAACGTCCGACAACGGAAAAGCGGTGCTCAGCCTGACCGAACCCGGAGGAGGAGAGGATGTAAGCTATGATGATATTATGGGCGAGCCGGTGCAGAACCCGGGTTATGTCCTTGATGTAACAGTAGAAGAAACCTATAGACCCGGCGACACCCTCAATCTGACAGTAACTATGAGGGATATTATGCCCGAAACAGGAATCGGACTTATCAATATTAAACTTTATTACGATCCGACAAAGGTCGATCCCGTTATTTTGAACGATGGCTCGCTGAACACGGCGATGGATGCTTTCCTTACCGTCGCTCCTAATATCAACAACTGGGAGGGCTTGTCTAAACTCGAACCCGAACAAAACAGGTATGATATTTCCTTTTCCACAACCGATGCCGCTTCTCACGCCAAGGACGATGGTTCTTTGGTCATAACGGTGCCGTTTACGGTTAAATCAAACGCTACGGGACAAATCATTTTCCAGGTACCTCATAACCAAACCTCAGCGCTTGATTATGATTTGAACAATATATACGGCAATGCCGGTATTGCAATATCCAATCCGGCTGCGGCTTCCGAATCCTCTGTAATCTCATCCGAGGCATCAGTATCAATACCGCAAACCGGTGATAACGGTGATAAAGGCACAATCATATTGGTTTTTGTTGCATTAAGCACACTTGCCGGTGTTGTGGTTGTAACAAAACGCAGGAGATATAATCAGCAAAAATAATTAAAAAGCTTTCTTACAGAATTAACCCGCCTTTTCGTTTAAGAAAACGGCGGGTTGATGTATTTATTATTCAAAATGCCGTATATGTATTGACTTTTAAGTGTTATTGAATTAAACTCTTACTGAGAAAAAGGACGGAGGCGGATCTTTCGGCAAATGGAATTACCGTTATTGAAAAGAGTATTTCTTATCGTGCTTGACAGTCTCGGAATCGGCGCGTTGCCCGATGCGGAAGATTACGGTGACGCCGGGAGTCATACTCTCAGAACGCTTGCGCTCTCCGGCAAGCTCCGCATACCGATGTTGACTAAAATGGGTATTTTCAATATAGAAAAAGCCGGACTGACGCACCTTGCTTATTCCGGTACTCCCATCGCAAGTTACGGTGCGATGACCGAGAAAAGCCGGGGTAAGGACACAACCATCGGCCATTGGGAGATTGCCGGAATAGTCTCACCTTCTCCCCTGCCCACCTTTCCTAACGGCTTTCCGGACGAGGTTATCAACGATTTCCGTGCCAAAACAGGCAGGGACATACTTTGCAACAAACCCTATTCCGGCACGGAGGTAATAAGGGATTACGGAAAAGAGCATATAGAAACAGGCAAACTTATCGTCTATACCTCTGCGGACAGCGTTTTTCAAATAGCCGCACATGAGGATGTAGTCACCCTCGAGGAGCTTTATGATTACTGCAAAACCGCAAGGAGTATCCTTACGGGTAAATATGCAGTCGGCAGAGTGATAGCGCGCCCTTTTTCAGACAAAGACGGAGTTTTCTACCGTACCGGAGGCAGGCATGATTTTTCGCTTGAGCCATATGGGGAAACGATGCTCGACAGCATATTCAAAGGCGGAAAAGAGGTCATCTCCATAGGGAAGATAAGCGATATCTTTGCCTCGCGCGGTGTAACCGAATCAAACCCCACAAAGGGTAATTCCGAGGGAATTGAACTGCTTAAAGAAATCGCAAATCGTGATTTTGAGGGACTGTGTTTTGCCAATCTGGTGGATTTTGATATGATGTACGGTCACCGTAACGATATAGAAGGATATGCCGCCGCCCTTAACCGGTTCGATGAAAGTTTACCCGATTTTCTTGAAAAGACCAACGAAGAGGATATGATTATAATAACCGCAGACCACGGCTGCGACCCGGGTTTTCCCGGAACCGACCATACAAGGGAATATGTGCCGCTGCTCGTTTACGGAAAAGGCCTGAAAAACGGGGTAAATCTCGGAACACGCCGCAGCTTTGCCGATATTGCGTCTGCAATCACCGAGGCTCTCGGTGTTCAAGGAATAAAAACGGGAGAGAGTTTTTATAACGAGTTGACGGTATAGACAATAAAACGGAGGGAAACTTATAATGATGAGAATGTATGACATTATCCAGAAAAAGCAGAGAGGGATTGCTCTGTCGGAGAATGAAATCAGCTTTTTTATCAAGGGAGTCAGCGACGGTTCAATCCCCGACTACCAGATCTCCGCACTGCTTATGGCTATTTATTTCCGTGGAATGACCGATGAAGAAACCATTACACTTACCGAATGTATGGCAAACAGCGGTGACAGAGCAGACCTTTCCTCAATAAAAGGAAAGAAAGTCGACAAGCACAGCACGGGCGGTGTCGGGGATAAGACCTCTCTTATCATCGCACCGATGGTAGCCGCCGCCGATATGGGTGTTTCGATAGCGAAAATGTCGGGACGCGGTCTTGGTCATACCGGCGGAACAATTGACAAGCTCGAATCCATTCCGGGTGTGAACACAAATCAGAGCTGTGATGATTTTACAAGAATCGTAAACGAAACGGGGCTTTGTATTATCGGTCAGAGCGGCAGTTTCGCCGCTGCTGATAAAAAGCTCTATGCGCTGCGTGATGTCACCGCTACTGTAAACTGCCTGCCGCTCATAGCGTCGAGTGTTATGAGCAAAAAGCTTGCGGCTGGCAGTGACTGCATCGTAATAGATGTAAAATGCGGTAGCGGAGCTTTTGTAAAGACGTTTGAGGAAGCGGCTGAGCTTGCGCAGCTTATGGTAAAAATAGGCGTCGGTGCAGGTAAAAAGACTATCGCACTTATAACAAATATGGATGTCCCTTTGGGGAGAAGCATAGGCAACAGTCTTGAGGTTATGGAGGCTGCCGATGTTCTCAGCGGAGACGGCGATGAGGATCTGACGGAATTATGTATTATACTTGCTGCAAATATGCTGTATGTTGCAAATGCCGCTCCTTACGATGAATGCATCAAGGCTGTGACAAAAACGCTGAATGACGGAAGTGCAAAGAGAAAACTTGCAGAGCTTGTCTCATCCCTCGGCGGCAACAGCGATTATATTTACAATCCTTCCCTGTTTGGTGAAAGCAAAGTTTCGGCATTCTTAGCGGCGGAACGGAGCGGTTATATTTATAGAATCAACGCTGAATCGGTCGGTAAGGCTGCTATGATTCTCGGTGCGGGACGCAGTAAAAAAGAGGATTCCATCGATCATAACGCAGGTATAATTTTTCACCATAAGGTCGGGGATTATGTCAAGGAGGGCGAAGTCCTCGCCACTCTTTACACAAGTAAAATAGACATGGCGCAGAACGGCATTGAACTGCTGTTCAGAGCGATAAAAATAAAGGACAGTCCGCCCAAAAACAAAAAATTGATATACAGGACAATCGGAGGCAGAGTTTGAAAACAGACATTGAAATCGCAAACCAGGCAAAGATGATGCCGATTACGGAAATTGCTTCAAAACTCTCAATTACGGACGATGAGTTGGAGCCATACGGAAAGTACAAAGCAAAAATAAGCAGCGGGCTGATTAAACGCCTTTCTTCGAAAAAAAACGGGAAGCTGATCCTTGTTACCGCAATAAGCCCTACTCCTGCGGGAGAGGGAAAAACCACTACGACCATCGGACTCGGACAAGCAATGGAAAGGATCGGGAAAAGAGCTGTTATCGCTCTGCGTGAGCCGTCACTCGGTCCCGTTTTCGGCGTAAAGGGCGGAGCAGCGGGAGGCGGATACTCGCAGGTTCTCCCTATGGATGATATAAATCTGCATTTTACAGGTGATTTTCACGCGATAACGAGTGCTAACAATCTTCTCGCCGCCATGATAGACAACCACCTCCAGCAGGGAAACACGCTACGCATAAATCCAAAACGCATCATATTTACACGCTGCCTTGATATGAATGACCGCGCGCTGCGTTCCGCAGTGATCGGTTTGGGCGGCAAGGCGGACGGTGTTGCCCGTGAGGAGCATTTTATGATTACCGTCGCAACCGAAATAATGGCGATACTGTGTTTATGCACCTCCCTGAACGACCTTAAAGAAAAGCTCGGCAATATTCTAATCGCATATAATTATGATGAAAAACCTATATATTGTCGTGACCTCAATGCACAGGGCGCGATGTGCGTTCTGCTTAAGGATGCGATAAAACCCAATCTGGTTCAGACCACAGAGAACACTCCCTGTATTATTCACGGCGGCCCTTTTGCGAATATCGCCCACGGTTGCAATTCGGTAATCGCGACAAAAACGGGTATGAAGCTTGCGGATTACTGTATCACAGAGGCAGGGTTCGGAGCAGATCTCGGTGCAGAAAAGTTTATTAACATAAAATGCCGCAAGGCGTCTGTTTCCCCCTCTGCTATCGTTCTCGTAGCGACTGTACGCGCACTCAAGTATAACGGCGGCGTTTTGAAGGAGAATCTGAAGACAGAGAATATAAAAGCGCTCGAAGCAGGCAGCTCCAACCTCAAAGCGCATATCGAGAATCTTTTAGGTTTTGGTATCCCTCTCGTCGTGGCGATAAATCATTTTTATACCGACACCGAACGGGAAATTGAGTGGATAAAGGATTTTTGTGCCGGAATGGGCGTAAAAGCCGTGGTGTCAAAAGCTTTTGAATCAGGCGGAAGCGGTTCTACGGAACTTGCCGAGGAGGTTTGCAGAGCATGCGAAACAGATTCGACGCTGAAGTTTACTTATCCCGATGAGTACACGCTAAAGCAGAAGATTGAAACGCTCGCTACTAAAATTTATCGTGCCGATGGCGTGGATTATACGCCTGCAGCTCTTTCCTCTCTCGCGGAGATCGAAGCTATGGGTTACGGCAGTCTTCCGGTTTGCGTAGCAAAAACGCAGTATTCTATCTCCGATAATCCGCTTTTGCTGGGATGCCCGTCGGGTTATCGACTTACCGTGCGTGAGGTGAAAGTTTCCTCGGGTGCAGGTTTTGTCGTGGTTCTTGCCGGGACGATTATGACAATGCCCGGCCTTCCGAAAAAACCGGCAGCTGAGAGCATCGATATCGATAATGACGGCGTTATAAGCGGTTTGTTCTGATTTTTTACGGAAGAAAGGAACAGTATTAAATTTGGATGAATTTTTATCAAAAAGTCTCTGCGACACCGATAATATAGCCGCAGAGGTGGCGAAAAAAATGAAAAAGGGCTGTTTCCTCGCACTTTACGGAGAGATGGGCGCAGGCAAAACAGCCTTTGTAAGAGGAATTGTGAAATCGCTGATACCCGAATGCCTCCCTCTCGTACACTCCCCTACTTTCGCCATTGTAAACGAGTATGCAGGGAGCACGCTTACTATTTACCACTTTGATTTATACCGGATAAAAAACGAGGATGATCTGTATTCAACGGGTTTTTATGATTATCCGTCTGATGATTGTATAATAATTACCGAGTGGAGCGAGCTTTTTGAGGGAGCGATTCCCGATGAAGCCGTAAGAATAAAGATTGAACGCTTATCAGACGAGGAAAGAAGAATAGTAATATGCTGATATTGGGAATAGATACAACCGCAGTAACCGCCTCCGCCGCCATTGCCGAGATCGATAAAACAGTTAAAACATACAGCTTGTTTACTGTCAAGAACCGACTTACGCACAGTGAAATTCTAATGCCGATGATAAATCAGGCTTTCGAGCTTTACGGAGCAAAACCGTCAGAACTCTCATTAATCGCTGTCAGTGCGGGACCGGGCTCATTCACGGGCGTTCGTATCGGAGTTTCAACTGTCAAGGGGTTGGCGATGGGCATCGGAAAACAGATTCCCTGTGCGGCGGTATCCACGATTGAAGCCCTTGCACAGAATCTTTCGGGGCGGGACGGGGTTATTTGTCCCGTGATGGACGCACGCCGTAACCAGTTTTACAACGCTCTGTTCCAAGACGAAAAAAGGTTGTGTGACGACAGGCTTATCTCCGCCGGGGAGCTATCAGAGCAACTTACCCGATATGACAAAGCCGTTACATTATGCGGAGACGGAGCGGATTTGTTTTATTCTCTTTGCAAGGACAGCAGCAATATGATAGTTGCTTCTCCTTCATCAAAGGATCAGAACGCACTATCGGTCGCACTTTGCGGTTACAGAGCGCTTTTGGAGAACAGAACATTCACACCGAAGGAGTTAAAGCCGATATATCTGCGTGCCTCCCAGGCAGAGCGTGAGCGGAATGGGCTTGAATAAAAACCTTTGCTGATGCATCTCATTAATTTTCTTATTAATTCTATATCATACGGAGCTATTCCGGCGAAAAGGTATCCGTAAAAAATTCATATCGCCGGAGAAAGTGTATGGTTATGATTGCTCTTGGAAGCGACCACGGAGGCTTTGAGATTAAGGAAGCAATAAAGACATATCTTTCGGATAAAGGTATACCCTTTATCGATTTCGGTACGGACAGCCTCGAATCGGTGGATTACCCTGTGTATGCACGGAAGGTATGCGATTCTATCACACGCGGGGAGAGCGAGTTGGGTATTCTCTGCTGCGGGACCGGTATAGGAATGTCCATGGCGGCAAATAAGCATAAAGGTATACGTGCCGCCGTTCTGAACGAAGAATTTTCTGCGGAAGCGACACGCCGGCACAACAACGCCAACATTTTATGCCTGGGCGGCAGAATTATTGATGGAAAAAAAGCTGTAAAACTTACCGAAATCTTTATAAACACCCCCTTTGACGGCGGCAGACATACGAAAAGAATCGGAATGTTTGAGTAAAAGGTGCTTTTTTTGCAAATTGCTATTGACAACACGCTTTATTACTGCTAAAATAGCTTTACCTCTGGATTCGGGGTATTTTTTGTTGTGCTTATTCGGGTTCGATTTCCTCCCGATAAGAGCAGCCGGATATAATCAGAGGGAGGTAACATAATTGGAGGTGCCGATAAAGAATGAGAGTTAAAATCACAATGGTTTGCAACGAATGCAAGCAGAGAAATTATGATTCCATGAAAAACAAAAAGAACGATCCCGACAGGCTTGAGATGAACAAGTACTGCAAGTTCTGCCGTAAGCACACTCTCCACAAAGAGAGCAAGTGAGGGGGAAGAAGATGTTTTCAAACAAATTAAAGACCCTGTTTCTTGCAGTGCTGGTTATTCTGCTCGCTTGTTCACTTACACTGTTCGCATATGCCGAAGAATCGAACGACATTTCGGACATATCCGTTGCGGATGATGTTTCGGGGAACACAAGCGATACAGATGAGAGCATTACCGATGAATCGGGAGAAGCAAGCGACACTGAGAGTTCGGCAAGCGACGGGAGCAGCGAACAGGCGCAGAGCATTACCGAAAACAGCAGCGAGGCTGAGGGGGCCGGAAGCTCCTGGACCGGTTGGATTATCGCCGGAGCCATATTGATTATAATCGGTACGGCAATATTCGTTTCCATAAAGAAAAAAAATGCTTTCGGACAGCGGCTTGTTAAGTTTTTCAAAGATTACAAAAGCGAAATAAAGAAGATAGTTTGGCTTTCCAGAAAGGAAACCTTTAGGCAGACGGGAATAGTTCTTATTATTATCGTTGTCGCCTGTGTTTTCCTCGGCTTGCTTGACTACGCCTTTACCTCGCTTATTCAGTTGATTTAAGGTAGGATGATATGGGATTACCGCAGGAAAGCACTCCGCTCTGGTATGTTGTACACACATACTCGGGTTATGAGAACAAGGTTAAGTCAAATATTGAGAAGATAGTTGAGAACCGCAATCTTGAGCATCTTATTTTAGCAGTTAAAGTTCCTGTCGAAAAGGTCATCGAGATCAACGGCAAGGAAGAAAAGGAAATCGAAAGAAAGCTTTTCCCCAGCTATGTGCTCATTAAAATGGTAATGAACGACGAGAGCTGGCATATTATCAGAAACACATCAGGTGTCACCGGCTTTGTCGGTCCCGGTTCCAAACCTGTTCCGTTAAGCGATCATGAGGTTGAAGCTCTCGGAGTTGAGGTTAAAATCATTGAGATCAACTATGAAGTAGGTGACAGCGTCAGGATTTGTGACGGTCCCCTTTCCGGCTTTATCGGCTTGGTCGAGGAGATTTCACCCGATAAAAAGACCATTGTCGTTTCGGCGTCTATGTTCGGCAGAGAGACAAAGGTTGAACTTGGTTCGATGCAGGTCAAGCCGCTTGATTAACGCAAAAAAGTACAGATTATTATAGTATCGATAACACAAAGGCTCATTTTGCCGATGAGCTTGTTGTAATGTGGGAGGGAGCAAAGCTCCCGAATTTGTTACCACTATGGAGGTGTATTTAAAATGGCAAAAAAGGTATTAGGTTATATCAAACTCCAACTGCCGGCAGGCAAGGCTACTCCTCAGCCCCCGGTAGGACCGGCACTCGGTCAGTACGGTGTCGCTATACCGATGTTCACAAAGGATTTTAACGAACGCACAAAAAATGACATCGGACTCATTATTCCTGTTGTTATCACAGTATATGCGGACCGTAGCTTCACATTTATCACAAAGACTCCCCCTGCAGCCGTTCTTATCAAGAAGGCATGCAATATCGAAAGCGGCTCCGCCGTTCCGAACAACACAAAGGTTGCTCAGATTACAAAGGAGCAGATAAGAAAAATTGCCGAGCTGAAGATGCCCGACCTCAATGCGGCTTCTGTCGAATCTGCAATGAGAATGATAGCCGGTACTGCCCGCAGCATGGGCGTTACCGTCATAGATTAAGGGGGCGTTCAAAATGAAGAGAGGCAAGAATTACAAAACAGCGATACAGAGCGTCGAGAGGACAAAACTCTATGAAAGCGGTGACGCACTCGCTATTGCTTGCGAGATTTCAAAAGCAAAATTCGATGAGACTGTTGAAGTTCATTTTCGTTTGGGCGTTGACTCCCGCCACGCAGACCAGCAGGTCAGAGGAGCCGTTGTTCTACCTAACGGAACCGGCAAAACTGTGAGAACTCTCGTTTTCGCAAAGGGAGACAAGGCGAAAGCTGCAGAGGAAGCAGGCTCCGATTATGTCGGCGCAGAGGATTATGTCGCAAAGATTCAACAGGAGAACTGGTTTGAGTTCGACGTTATCATAGCCACCCCCGATATGATGGGTGTTATAGGCCGTCTCGGCAAGCTGCTCGGTCCTAAGGGCCTTATGCCCAACCCCAAAGCGGGAACTGTTACCAACGATGTCGCAAAGGCTGTTCAGGAAGCCAAAGCGGGTAAAATCGAGTACAGGCTTGACAAGGCTAACATTATCCATTGTCCGATAGGCAAGGTTTCTTTCGGCAGGGATAAGCTACAGGAAAACTTTGACACTTTGTTTCGTGCCATTATAAAAGCAAGGCCGGCTGCAGCTAAGGGTCAGTATATAAAATCCTGTGTTATCGCTTCCACTATGGGCCCCGGTATAAAGGTAAACCCGAACAGGGCAACGGATTAAAATAATCAAAATTTAATTATTGACAAGGGATATATTATATGATATACTCTTTGTCGGTCAAAAAATTTCCCAAAGACAGTAGGCACGATAGTTTAATGGTTTTTACCGCCTGCCGAGGAGAAAATAAAAGCAGAAAATACTGACTGTATGATCTTTTTTATGCTCCCCTCGCGCAAGCGGCGGAGCATTTTTCTTTTAATTTACGGAGGTGAAGAAATTGCCAAGTGCAAAAGTTTTAGAGCAGAAACAGCAGATAGTCAAGGAACTTGCCGACAAAATGAAATCAGCAAAGAGCGGAGTTCTTGTGGACTTTAAGGGTATATCCGTAGCGGACGACACCAAGCTCAGAAGTGATTTGCGCAAAGCCGGCGTTGAGTATGCGGTTGTTAAAAACACTCTTACCTCAAAGGCTTGCGATATTATCGGTTTTGAAAAGCTCAATGAGGTTTTAAGCGGAATGACCGCTTTAGCCATAAGCAATAACGATGAGGTTTCGGCAGCGAAGATATTGAATACATTCGCAGAAAAGAACGAAAATTTCGTCATAAAAGCGGGCTTTGTCGACGGAGGTGTAATCGACGCCGCCGGTGTAAAAGCTCTTGCGGCTATTCCCGCTAAAGAGGTTCTCATCGGTAAGATTATGGGCTCGCTGCAATCGTCGTTATACGGATTCGCTTATGCTATCCAAGCGATTATCGACAAGCAGAGCGAGGGCCAAGCAGAAGCTGCAGAGGCATAAAAAAGCATTATTTTTCAGTTACAAACAAAATAAGCTCGTCTTAAAAAACAGCAGGACTGTCTTTAGCGGGCATAACAAATTTGGAGGTATATTATAATGGCTAATGAAAAAACACAACAGATTTTAGACCTTGTCAAGGGACTTACAATACTTGAGCTTGCTGATCTTGTAAAGGCTCTTGAGGAGGAGTTCGGCGTTTCTGCAGCTCCCGTTGCCGTAGCATCAGCTCCCGGTGCAGCAGCAGAAGCAGTAGTAGAGGAGAAGACCGAATTCGACGTTGAGCTTACAGGTTATGATGATGCAACCAAGCTCAAAGTTATCAAAGAAGTAAAGGATATCACCGGTTTATCGCTCGGTGAATCTAAAGAGCTTGTCGTATCCGCTCCCAAGATGGTTAAGACCGGCGTTCCGAAGGATGAAGCTGAGAAGATTAAGGACCAGCTCGAAGCTGTCGGCGCAAAGGTTACAGTCAAGTAATTTTTCCACAGATAAAAACAGGTTGCATATCCTTGCGGTATGCAGCCTTTGTTTTATAATTTACATTTTTTGCATTGAATTAATATGCCTACAGGAATAATATAACAATAAGATTAAACAATCTTTCGGAGCTGAAAATGAAAAAAATATGCTTATTTCTCTCATTATTGGTACTGCTTTTGCCCTTTACGCATGCTTGCGAAAATAAAGCGGACGAGAGTGGTACCGAAATGCTAAATCTGACTTCCGGTTTTGATGAATTCTATAAAGCAAGACATCTCGTCTGTTGGCAGGATGTAGCCGCAGTATACTCAGCAAAGCTGAAAATAAGCGATTATGAATACACTTACTCGCTCGAAAAAACAGAAACGCTTACTGACAGAGCGGGTTATGTTATTTCCGTGTCGCTGATTGCCCGTCAGGGGAATGATGTTTCTGCGTATGACACGGATAATTATATCGATGAGATAAAAACGGCACTCGATAACGGGTATGCCGCGCTTACCGTAAAAGAGATGGCACTATGTTTTTTTGCGTTGACGGCTGCCGAGACCGATTTTGACTATGAAAAAGCCGCAAAGCATCTCGAAACGCTGCAGGAGGAAAACGGAGGCTTCCCCGTCTCGGCGGATTATGCGAATCCCGATGCGGAAAGCAGCGCGTATGCTCTTAACGTAATAATGCTCTCAAGAAGGTATATTTCAGATAATTGTTATAACGGCGTACTCAGATACCTTGGCAATAAAATTAACGATGACAACACATTATCGGATATTGATAACAAAAAAAGCGCTTTTACCACAGCTTTGACGCTTAATTCGCTTATTTCCGCAAGCATCCCGCTTGACGGTGAGATTTCGACCTCGCTTACAACTGCAATCAATTCGGGATTTAAAGTTGAGGAGAACCCGTCGCTTACAGGATATAAGAGATATAAGGACGACACCGCAATAGACAGAACCGTTACAGGCGAGGTGATGCTCTGCTTTGCTGCGACCTCATACGGAAACCTCTGGATAAATTTTATCACGCAGGATAATTCGGATATATAAAAAAACGGTAAGCATTAAAAGATGCTTACCGGAATTTTTTATGCCTTGCCGTTGCAGCCGAGAACGTTTATGAGCTTATTCTTAACAAGCGCTTTGATGTTTGCTCTTGCCGGCTTCAAATACTGACGGGGGTCGAAATGGTCGGGATGCTCATTGAAATACTGACGGATTGAAGCGGTCATGGCGAGTCTTAAATCGGAATCGATGTTTATCTTGCAGACTGCGGATTTTGCGGCCTGGCGGAGCATTGATTCCGGAATGCCGATAGCATCGGGCATCTTTCCGCCGTTTGCGTTGATAATCTCAACAAACTCGGGAATAACAGACGAGGCTCCGTGCAGAACTATCGGGAATCCGGGAAGCTGCTTTTCGACTTTTTCAAGTATATCGAATCTCAACTGCGGCTTCTGGCCGGGCTTGAATTTATATGCACCGTGACTTGTTCCTATTGCGATAGCAAGCGAATCCACACCGGTTTTTTCAACAAACTCGACTACCTGTGCGGGATCTGTGTACGAAGAGTCTGCTTCGCTTACGTTTACCGCATCCTCAACTCCGGCGAGTCTGCCCAGCTCACCCTCAACTACGACGCCGTGTGCGTGCGCATATTCGACAACCTGCTTTGTAAGTTTAATATTATCCTCAAAGGAATGGTGCGAACCGTCTATCATAACCGAGGTAAATCCACCGTCTATGCATGATTTACATAGCTCAAAGGTATCGCCGTGGTCAAGATGAACACAGATGGGAAGATTTGTATCCTTTATTGCTGCTTCGATTAGTTTCATAAGATATACATGCTTTGCATAATTCCTCGCACCGGAAGAAACCTGCAGGATAAGAGGTGCGTTCTCCTCCTTAGCTGCCTCTGTTATACCCTGGATAATCTCCATATTGTTGACATTGAAAGCTCCGATGGCATATCCGCCCTCATAGGCCTTTTTGAACATTTCTTTTGATGTTACAAGTGGCATAAAATTTATCTCCTTTAGTTTATTTCACTAAATTATTTTAGCAGTTTTTGTTAAAGAAGTCAATAGTAAACCGACTAACATACGGGTAATTTTGAAAAAAACAATTGATTTTTGTCGTAGTATATGATAAAATAATTTTTTGATGGGAATTATTTCTCATATAGGGTAACATCGGAACATAACACCGCTTCCGAACAATAAAAAATCTGACGAAAGGGAAATTTATCCGCTGTGTTTTCCGGATAAATCGGGTAAGTAAAAATGAGTACATTAAAAGGCGCTGCTATAACAGGACAATCGGGGGGGCCTACTTCCGTTATCAACTCCAGTGCTTACGGCTGTATCAAAACAGCTCTTGAAAACGAAAATATTACAACGGTATACGGTGCTCTCAACGGAATCAAAGGAGTTCTTAACGACAACCTCATCGATATGGGAAAAGAAGATCCCGAGGAGCTTGCGCTTATGAAGCAGACACCCTCATCTGCGCTCGGATCCTGCCGCTACAAAATCAAGGATCCGGAAGTTGACGATACCGATTACAAGCGTATTCTTGAGATTTTTAAAAAATACGATGTCCGCTACTTCTTCTACAACGGCGGAAACGACTCGATGGATACATGCAATAAAATTTCCAAATTCATGCTTAAAAACGGTTATGAGTGTCGTGTAATGGGAATTCCCAAGACTATTGACAACGACCTTGAAGGAACCGACCATTGCCCAGGATACGGCTCTGCCGCAAAATATATAGCGACTTCCATGATGGAGATCTACCGTGACGCAAGGGTTTACGACACGGGAATGATAACTATTGTCGAAATTATGGGAAGAAACGCGGGCTGGCTAACCGCAGCAGCATCCCTCGCTTCATATAAGGGCAACGGACCGGATCTCATTTTTCTGCCGGAGGTTCCCTTTGATATAGACAGTTTCATGGCGAAAGTAAAGGCTATTTATGAAAAGAACAGCAAATGTATCGTAGCTGTTTCGGAGGGTATAAGGGACAAGGACGGCAAATACATCTCCGAGTACGGTGCGGATCTTGCCAAGACAAAGGACTCCTTCGGTCATGCACAGCTCGGCGGTTTAGCTTCATTTCTTGCAAACTATGTCAAGGAAAAAACCGGCGCAAAGGTCAGAGGAATCGAACTAAGCCTTCTGCAGAGATGCGCAGCTCACTGCGCTTCCAAAAACGATGTGGAAGAATCCTTCACTTCGGGTAAAGCAGCCGTGGAAAACGCGGTAGCGGGTATCACCGACAAGATGGTCGGATTCGAGAGAAGCTATGTTAACGGCAAGTATGTCTGTAATATAAAGTTGTTTGACCTTACAGTAGTTGCAAATACCGAAAAGAGGATTCCGCTCGACTGGCTGAATGAAACAAAGGACGGTATGAACGAGAAGTTTATCGAATATGCGCTTCCGCTGATACAGGGTGAGCCTGACATTATCAAGGAAGACGGACTTCCCAAGTTCGTACAGCTTAAAAAGATTAAATAATATTCAAAAAGGTAAAATCAACAAGGCACGGATAATAGTCAATCCGTGCCTCTTTTTTATAATGATACAATTCTAAAACTGGTTTTTTACAAATCAATGCTATCGTGTCTGCGGAAACCCTCTCCGAAAACCTGATTGGCACTCGTCACTATCATAAAAGCGTTTTCATCGTGCTGCAAAACGATCCCGCGTGCCCGTGGGAGAAGTTGTTTGCGCATTGCGCACAGCATAACTTTTTTATTCTTGCTCGTATATGCTCCCCTGCCCTGCAGATAAGTTACACCGACATCAAGTTCCTTCATAAACCTTTCCGCTATATCGTTCTCATTATCACTTATGATGTATAAAAGCCTCGCTCCGTCGGTTCCGTATAATACCAAATCGAGTACAAATGACTGAATAAGTACAGATATTCCCGCATAAAGAGCGACATTTATATTTTTGAAAACGAACCCCGATATCGCTACTACAATACCATCGGAAATCATAAAAATCCTGCCGGTTTTTATATGCTTGAACCTGAGCCGTAACAGCTTTACGATTATATCCGCTCCACCCGTAGTCGCACCCGCCCTGAAAATCAGTCCGATTGAAACGCCAACAAGAACCGCGCCGGTAATCGAGGCAAGAAGCAAGTCGTCGGTGACCGGTCCATATGGAGCGAGAAGATTTATTGCGAATGACGAGATGATCAGGGCGTATATTGACGAAACAAAAAGCTTAAAGCCCAGCTTTAATACCGCTATGACCATGATGGGTATATTTATTATCAGCACTAAGGTTCCAGTCGGAAAATCGGTAATATTGTTTATTATTATCGCGATACCCGTAACACCTCCGGGAGCGAGTCTGTTAGGGTCGAGAAAAAGGCTTATCCCGACAGCATAAATAAAACATGATACTGTTAT
>ENA-UOOR01001335-UOOR01001335.1-fermentation-metagenome-genome-assembly--contig:-NODE-1335-length-29714-cov-12.549142_pt1 | contig 29714 bp, 25 predicted proteins | sample MGYA00245780_ERZ724029 | MGnify/ENA primary metagenome ERZ724029 (study PRJEB28704, sample SAMN03018315) | fermentation metagenome | biome: anthropogenic terrestrial biome; feature: soil... | reverse complement strand
TTGGGGAATGGGCGGATATCCACGCCGCCGCTCATGCTCCCGCATGCGCCAAAAATATCCTGATTGCGGAAAGCCAGGTACAATCCTCCGTGCCCCCCCATACTCAATCCGGTAATTGCCCGTCCCTCGCATGAAGGTATTGTCTTGTATTGCCCATCAATCCAGGCAATCAGTTCACGTGAAACAAATGTCTCGTACCGGTATGTGGAATCAACAGGACTGTCCCAGTACCAGCTGTCATAACCACCATCGGGACAAACAATCATCATATCATAATGATCGGCCAGTTCTTTAATATGAGGTACACCTTTAATCCAGCTATCATGGCGTCCACTGTGACCGTGCAGGAGATAAAGCACCGGAAATGTATTTTTCCCGTCGTAAGATTGCGGTTTAATCACAACCGTTTTTATCTCTTTGGCCATTTTTTCGCTGAACACGCTTATTGTATCGACCGTTGCAGGGAAGACACCTACTGCAAAGAGTGCCTGTAACAGGACAACAACTATAATTTTCTTCATGTATTATTTTATCATAGTTTCGTCAAAGATACAAAAAACAGAAGATGTATAAAGTGACCTATCGTTTTATTTTCCCTAAATATTGTGTTCCCGATTATTTCAGAGCGAAACAATTCAGGTGGAAAAATGTTTTATTATTGTCGGTTGGTCTTGCGGGACGACATTGAACAATGCAATTCATGCCTGACAATCAAAATAATAACATATATTTAAAATGGATATACAATTTAGAATTGACAAGGAAAACCGGGGAAGCTTTTTTATCGATCAGGAGGGACGTCAGGTTGCCGAGCTCGATTTCGAGGTAAATGACAATATACTGAACGCTTATCATACAGGTGTACGTCCCGAACTGGAAGGACAGGGCATTGCCGGAAGGCTCTTCGATGAGATGGTGAAATATGCCCGGAAAAATGAGTATAAAGTAATTCCTTCCTGCTCATATATTCTGGCCAAATTTCGCAGATATCCTGACAACTTTGCCGATCTATGGTATCACGCCGGAGATGAACCCACAGGGGAAGCGTGCGGTATCAGGCCGAAAAGGTAAGGAGAAGTATATATAATATGGCGAGGCAGGCACCAAGGGAACGTCTTTCAGCGAGAAACGGACAAAAATAGTAATAATCCCTCAAAATAGACCATCGGATCGTTTTTGCAGTTATCTTTTGAATAAGATATCTTTGTTCAGCAAAAACGTTCCGATGGATTTTAATCACCGCATCTTTATTCTGCGAGATAACCTAAATGCTTTTTTCGTGCCTTCGTTGTGATTTACTGTAATACTTTTTGTTAACAACCATACCATGCTATTGTTCACAAAAATGACCGGCAGGACGCGTTAAATATCAAGTAAAAAAAGTTAAGACATTCCACAGTGAGGATATAAAAAAATGCGGACCAGGGATCCACACTTTTTACACTTTACATAATCCGGTTATTATAATAACGAGCCAGGATCGAGATTGTCATGTTCGATATCCAGAAAATATTTGTAGGTACCTACCTTCAGTTCGGCACAGGCATCGTAATCAGTTACAATAATTCCCTTCGGGTGTAGCTGCAGGGCGCTAATGGTCCACATTTGCGTGATGGCACCCTCCACGGCGTGATATAGAGCACGGGCCTTGTGATGTCCGTTGACCAGGATGAGCACTTCCTTTGCATCGAGCACAGTACGCACACCCACGGTGAGTGCGGTTTTAGGTACCTTGTTGACATCGTTGCCGAAGAATCGCGAATTGGCAATCACAGTGTCGGTTGTCAGCGTCTTTACACGGGTACGTGAAGAGAGCGATGAACCTGGCTCATTGAATGCAATATGTCCATCGGGACCGATCCCCCCAAGAAAAAGATCAATTCCGCCAGCATCGGTGATTGCCTTTTCATATGCTTCGCATTCCGCATCGGGATCTTCTGCCATACCATTAAGAATATGCACATTTTCTTTCTTTATATCGATATACTGAAAGAAATTGTTCCACATGAATGTGTGGTAACTCTGCGGATGGTCCGCCGGCAGTCCGATATATTCGTCCATGTTGAATGTGATCACATGTTCGAAAGAGACGACGCCAGATTCATACAACGCAATGAGTGCTTTATAAGTTTTCAGCGGAGATGAGCCGGTGGGCAACCCCAGTTTGAAAGGTTTCCCGGCAGTGGGGCTTGTTTTGTTGATTTTTGCTGCAATATAGTTCGCAGCCCATTGTGCCATTTGATCGGCATCAGGTTGAATGATCAGTCTCATATTTTATTTTTTAATGACAATTTTCCGTAATGTCGGTAACGACCTCAGCCCGGGAGAGCAATCTGCGGGCCATGGCCTGTCCCATATTGCGTGCTCTCTCCACCACATCCTGCAACATAGCCTGCTTCATGACCACCGGATCGGCAACCAACTCGAAATCAGAAGACTCCGCGAAAGACAACAGTTGTTTGGCCGTAGCATCAGACCAGGTAAAACTGCCGAAACATCCGAAGAACCGGTTTTTAAGAGATCGGCTCTGCAGGGCGGAGATCAGGTTCTCCACTGCCGGGTAGAGCTTGTTGTTGTATGTGGGTGAACCGATAATCAGTCCACTGTATGTAAACACATCACGGAGTATCTCCGATTCGTGGCTCTTTGAGACGTTGTGTATTGCAATCTTTCTCAAGCCCTGCTCTGCTGCGGAGGTAGCGATAATCTCGGCCAGTTGTTCTGTGTGGCCGTACATGCTGCCGTAAGCAATCACCAGACCCGGTTCCGCTTCGTAACGGCTCAACCGGTCATACAGGCTCACTACTTCTTCGATATCTTTTTTTTGTGTCCATACTGGTCCGTGTGTGGAGCAAATCGCATCGATCTCAACATCTGATAATTTCTTCAGGGCTGTCTGCACCGGTGAACCAAATTTACCAACAATATTCGAATAGTAACGGATCATCTCATCCCGGTATTGTTCGGGGACAAGTTGTCTGTCGAGCACCCCCCCGTCGAGTGTCCCAAAGGTGCCGAATGCATCACCGCTGAACAAGGTCTTTCTTTCCGGTACGTAGGTCATCATCGTCTCCGGCCAGTGGACCATGGGTGTCAGATAAAACCGCAGTGTACAATTACCCAGGCTCAGTTCCTCCATATCCTGTATAAGGAGGACGTTGTCGCCATCTATGCCGTAGAAGCCCTTCAGCATTTCAAGCGTTCGCTTATTGCCGATGATCCGGATATTGGGAAACTTTGAAATGAGCCAGGCAATAGAACCGGAATGATCGGGCTCCATGTGATTTACAATCAGATAGTCGATAGGTCTGATGCCGATTAACGAAGTGATCTTCTGAAAAAACACATCGGCATAACAAAGATCCACTGTATCTATCAGTGCAATTTTTTCATCTGCAATAAGATAAGAGTTATAAGAAACTCCCTTTGGGAGTGGCCATAAGTTTTCAAAAAGATGCTTGGTGCGATCATTCACACCTACATAAAAAATATCTTTGGTTATTTGAATTGGCTTGTACATAAGTTGATGTTAGTTTAAAGCGGTCAGCAATCAACTGTCAGCTTTCCGGAAGCAATTATTTTACAGTCAACGGTTCTTTTTTGAGCGATTTATCGAAATCCAATTCCCATACCCGCCCTGTTCGGCATCGAACCATTTAGAATGCTGACTGCTGACAAATATCTACTTCTTTTTCGGTTTGGGTTTCGGCAATTCGGATTGTTTGGGTGTGAGCTCCACCTTTGCGGGTTTACGCAGTGCATTCCATATCATCCATATTCCCCAAATAATGAAAGGGATGCTCAGCCACTGCCCCAGAATAAGGCCTGTATTTTCACGCATGGCTGTTTCAGAATCGACCTGCACATTTTTCACATATTCCACAAAGAAGCGGAACAGGAAAATAATCAGAATACCTACGCCGGTAATGAATCCTTTTCTATGCTTGGCGTCGGTCTTCCAGTAGAGATACATGGTGATTGCAAAGACCAACAGGTATGCCAGTGCTTCATAAATCTGAGTGGGATGTGAGGGTTCGGTATATACCGGAGCTGCTCCCTGCATCCATTGGTGGAGGTTGTCTATGAAGCGGAATCCCCACGGTTGATCGGTAGGGCCGCCATAGATTTCATGATTCATCAGGTTGCCGAAACGGATCATGGCTGCGGTAAATCCCGTAGGCACCATTACCCGGTCGAATGTCCAAAGCATGCTGAGATGAGTCACCTTTCGGGAATAGAGCCATACGGCAATGATGATTCCAATGACTCCTCCGTGGCTGGCAAGCCCACCTTCCCACACTTTAATCATCTCAATGGGATTGGCCAGGTAATAGGCAGGCTCATAAAAGAGGCAATGTCCCAGGCGCGCACCAACAATGATGCCGACGATCATGTATACAAACAGGGAATCGAACCATTTTTCGGGAAGATCCTCATGTTTGAAGATCTTTTGGACGATATAGACCGCTACAATCAGGCCAATGACCCACAACAGTCCGTACCAGCGAATTTCGCGTCCAAAAATGGAGAAAAGTGTGGGATCTATATTCCAGGTAACAGAAAGTAATATATCCATCAGTCTTGATATTTTCAACAAAGATAATAAAATTAAACGAGCTTTTTGATCCAGCTCTCTTTTTCTCCGGGCAACAAATCCACAACCGGTATCTCAATCAGTGTATAGGCACCGGGCTGTTGCTTCAGCGAAGCCCTTGCCGCCCCTACCAACACCTGTGCCGTGAGTGCAGGGTTGTTGATGCGCATATCGAACTTGAAAAGCTGGTTCTGGGTATTTCCCGAAACACCTTTTCGTTCCATCAGCACACCGTGACCCATATCTTTGAGATCCTCCACATCTTCTACCTGAAAGACATGGGTTTCATCATGAATAAAGTAATCGTCAGTTTTGATGGCTTGTGCCACGTGATGAAAGTCGTAGCCATCCTGCAGTTCAATATAAACCATCCTGCGGTGTACACCGGTGCCCGTGGGAATGGTCATGGAGAGCGCTGCCCTGACACCTTCAACGGCTTTTACCGCCACTGTGTGTCCCATGCTCATACCCGGGCCGAAGTTGGTGTAGGTGATACCCCTCGGCGCCATAATCTCCATCAGGGTACGGATTACCGAGTCGCTCCCGGGATCCCACCCGGCAGAAATAACCGAAACAGCATTATACTTCCTGGCCGTTTCATCCAATGAATCACGCAGCTGCAAAATCTGACCATGAATATCGAAACTATCCACCGTACTGATTCCCAATGCAAGGCATTCACATGCAAATTTCTCTATGCGGCGTGTGGGGGTACAGAGTATTGCGACATCCACCCCTTCCAGTTGCGATATGGTGTTCACCACGTCATATTCTTTTAATTCGGCGGGAATATTTGTAGCATCACGCCTCACAATGCCTGCAATCTCAAAGTCGGAAGCCCCTTGTAATGCTTCCAGCACATATTTCCCAATATTTCCGTAGCCAACTATGGCGGCCTTGATTTTCTTTTGCATTATTTTATAATTTACAGTTTCTGTTTAGATAGGACAAAAGTACGAAAAAGACAAATAATAGAAAATATTTTGAAAATAAACGAAACGGCAGCCTCAAACGTCAAAAAACTACATATGGTGCTCCAAGTTCTTCACCGATGATTTCACTTTCAATTGGGTTTTTAGTAACATATATTTCGGGGAAGGATCACGTTCCTGAATCTTGGAAAACAAAATTTTAACAGCAATCTTGCAAATCTCCTCTACCGGTTGCGAGATGCAAGTAAGCGGAGGTTCTATATAGTTGAGGTAAGGGTTGTCGTCAAATGTAATTAATGAAATATCTTCGGGTATTCTTATCTTTTCTTCCTTAAGGGCTTTGATACATCCCATCGCAATTGTATTGCTGAATGCAAATATGGCGGTAGGCCACACTTTTTGTTGAAGCAGCAATTTTGTCTCCAAATATCCGTTTTGTTCACTGAAGGCATCACCGGTTACCGTATACGAAGTGATTCCCGAACCCACCATTGCTTCTACGAATCCCTTTACACGTTGTATGTTTGGAATGGAATACCTGACTCCCTGGATACAGGCAATGGAAGTATGTCCGTGTTCAATCAAATATTTGGATGCCGAATAAGCGCCCTCGTAATTATCGGAAGAGACATATGATAGCTCGGGGTCTTCAAAATACCTGTCAACGCAAATTAACGGCAGCCCTTTTTCCTGCAGCCTCACCAGATGCTTCCATTCATCCCCACAGGGTGCGATGATCATCCCATCCAAACTCCTCGATGATAAATGCAACACTTCCGCTTTTTCATTCTCTATATTGTCGTCGCTGTCACCGATAAGGGTAATGTAATTATATTTTCTCACCTCCGTATTTACCACACTTGCCATCTCCGCAAAGAAAGGATTCTTTAAAGAAGGAACGATCAGCGCAATCGTTTTACTTTTTCCACTACGCAAATTCCTGGCAAACTCATTAGGAACATAATTCAGCTCTTCTGCCGTAGATTTTATTACCTGCTGTGTTGCTTTGCTTATCCGGTACTTATCCGCCTTCCCATTCAAAACCCTGGAAACTGTGGTGATGGAAAAGCCCGCTTTTTCCGCTATGTCAACGATGTTCGGTCTTTGTTGCATATCCAATTTTTGCAAACAAAACTAATCTAAATTTGACAATGACGAACTCAAAAACCCATTGTTAACCTAATTTAACTATAATTATATGCGCAAACGTTTGTTCGTAAAACTTTTGTCCATATATTTGCACTAATTAAATATAAAAAATATCATGGATATAAACAAAATTGTTGTTATCGGAAGTTGTAATACAGACATGGTCATCACCACGGATCGATTACCTAAGCCAGGTGAGACAGTATTAGGAGGAAACTTTAAAATGTTTTCAGGTGGAAAAGGAGCAAATCAAGCGGTAGCTGCAGCACGGCTCGGAGGAAATGTGTCGTTCATCGCAAATCTTGGAGACGATTTATTTGGGAAGCAGCTCATCGAGCAGTATAAAAAAGAAGGTATCGATACGCGGTATATTTTTTCAGATGAGAATCTATCAACTGGCGTTGCTTTAATAACTGTTGACAAGGAAGGTGAAAACTGCATTACAGTAGCATCAGGTGCAAACGAGGCATTGTATCCAGATGATATTGACAAAGCAATCGATGCATTCGATAGTGCGGAAATACTACTTCTGCAATTGGAAATTCCTATAGAAACAGTCGAATATGCTGCTAAACTCGCCTACAAAAAAGGAATTAAAGTGATTTTAAATCCGGCACCAACCACCAAGTTTTCTGATGAATTATTAAAATGTCTTTACGCAATCATTCCGAACCGGGTAGAAGCTGAATTATTATCAGGAATAAAAATTATTGATAGGCAGTCGGCAAAAAAAGCTGCTGATATTATCGCAGCAATAGGGGTTAATAAAGTAATTATCACATTAGGGAACAAAGGGGTTTTCATTAAAGACGGTGTAAATTATTATGATATACCAGCATATAAAGTGAAAACAATAGATACCACAGCAGCTGGAGACACATTTTGTGGAGCATTTTGTGTGGGTTTATTGGAAAATACCAATATACTGGATGCCGTAAAAATGGCAAATAAGGCAGCCAGTATAACAGTAACACGAGAGGGAGCACAGAGTTCAATACCTTATAAGCACGAGATTTTCAATAATATATAATATTAAATTTATGATGAAAAAATTAATTATTAAGTTACTGTCTATTTCTTTTTTAATACACTTTCAGTACAGTTGTCAGGATACAACGACTGAACTGATTGTCCCAATATCCCCTATTTTAAAAGAAATAAAAATGCCTGATGAAACAGAAATTATACCGGGACAGCCTATCCAAATCATGGGCCTTGGTTTTTCTCGTGAAGATAGAGTAATTCTTACAAATGTTGATGGGACAAATGAAGTAGAAGTACTGGAAGCTACGGATAGTTATATTAAAATCACTGTACCTGTTGACGCAGGTGGAGAGTATTCAGTCATTGTGGAACGTGCAGGAAAACAAACTACATTGAACAACAAACTGAAGGTGCCTTTTGTAGTACCATTGACAAATGTGGAATTGCCAAAAAATGCCATTGCACAACAAGGCGAAGTATATATTCAAGGTAGTGGATTTAATAATGGAGACATAGCAAAACTAACAGCCATGTTTTACCCAGCCAATACTGAATATAGTATTCCTCTCACACTAACCTCGGAAGGAGCTAAATTCAATCTACCAAAAGATGTTTATGGTGTAAATACTGTTTTAATAGTGCGTGAAAATAGAATATCTAACTTAGGCACTATTACAATAGAAACCAATATCGGTGATGAATTGGGCGGAGGTATTGTATTCTGGGTAGATGCAAATAAAGCGCATGGATACATCGTTAGTAAAACGAATACAGGAACGCCTACAGAACAGTTTGGACCGGAAGTCGATCTTGTAAATGCCGCTGGCACAAGTCAGGCAATGGGAAGCGGTAAATCCAACACAAAAAAAATAGTCGAGAAAATGGTCCAATTAAGGGAGCAATATAACTGGCCTGAATGGAGGAATGTTAAGATCGCAGCCGAGTTGTGTAACGAGTTTTCCGTTACAGAAAATAATCTCATTTACACTGATTGGTTCTTACCTTCTCGTGAGGAACTAATCGAATTATTTAAGGTAAAAAGTATGATAGCCAGTAAAGGATACGCTATTCCAGCCAATAATTATTGGACATCAAGCGAAGGTGAAGGAAATACCGGATGGGCTGCCTACTATGTTAATTTTTACGAGGATACAAATATAATATCGGAATTTGTGTCAAAAAGTGGCTGGAAAATTGGTGTTCGTCCTATCAGATCATATTAACATTATAAACCAAAGACAATGAAAAAGATTATACTAATAAATATAGCCATTCTTTTTACCTGTATACTAAGTGCACAACAGGTAAATATTACCGGAATAATAACCGATACCAATAAAGAGGCACTCCCCGGAGTAGCTGTCACTATAAAAGGAACAACTAAAGGAACTGCATCTGATATAGATGGAAAATATAGTATAAATGCAAAAAATGGAGATGTGCTTGAGTTTTCCTTTATTGGCATGATAACACAATCTGTGAGGGTAGAAAATCAGGCGACAATCAATATACAGTTGGTTTCGGAAGCGGTTGACCTGAACGAAATAGTGGTAATTGGTTATGGTATATCCAAGAAGAGCGATTTGACGGGAGCAGTGGCATCAATTAAATCCGAAAGTTTAACTAATTCCAAAATTGGCACGGTAACAACGGCACTGCAAGGACTTGCAGCAGGAGTCCAAGTTAGTACCGGATCTGTAAAACCCGGCGGGGATGCAACAGTTGTTATTCGCGGAGTTGGTTCACTCCGGGCAGGAAGCGAACCCCTCTATATTGTTGATGGTATTCCGGTACAGGGTGGTCTCCAAGACCTCTCATCGATAGATATCGAATCAATCGAAGTATTGAAAGACGCGTCGTCAGCGTCCATTTATGGCTCCAGAGGATCAAACGGAGTTGTACTTGTTACTACAAAGAAAGGTTCAACAGGCAAAACGAGAATAACATTCAACACCTCTTACGGAACTCAAAGGATGTTAAATAAACAGGAATTGATGAATGCCCAACAATATTATGAATTAGTATCAATAGCACAACCCGATTACAAATGGACATCGGAGGAACTTCGTCTGCTGAGTCGCGGTGAATCAACCGACTGGCAAGATGCTGTAACCCAAAATGGAAATTATCAGAATTACAACATTGCTATCGCCGGTGGTTCGGAAAAATTATCTCATTATTTAGGGGTAGACTGGTACGACCAAAAAGGTACCATAAAAAACTCCTCATTCGACAAATTAACTGTACGCTACAATGCGGATGCCATCGGATCAGACTGGTTAAGATATGGAGTACGTTTTAATGTGATCGAGTCTAAATTAAAAAATATAAATGAAGAAGCTGATTCAGGTTACGGGACAATGTTTAGTGCGATCAGTTCACAACCGACGGCTCCTATTTTCACTCAGGATGGAGAATATTTTGATGGCTTCCTCAATACCAAAGCCAACCCGGTGGCAATAGTTGATCTATTGGATAAAACTACACTGAAATCAAGAATGGTAGGTTCTGCCTATCTCGAAATAGAACCGATCAAAAACCTGAAAATAAAATCAGACAATGGAGGTGAACTGGTATTTTATAAGGTAAATATATATGAGGATGGTCGGATGGGGCAACACTATACCGAAGGAGGACATGCCAACGTAATGGCAAATAAAAAGAAATACTGGCAGACAGAAAATACAGTAACCTACAGTTTTGATATCCAAACGAAACATAAATTTGATGCAATGGCGGGATTTTCTGCTTCTCAAGTGGAGTATGAAGAAGTAACAGCAGACTCAAAGAAACTCTCAGAAATATTGAAATATTACAACCTCAGAGGAGCTGAAGAGCATGGGCCAAACTCTTCATACGGGGTATCTTCCTCTTTAGCTTCATTCTATGGACGTTTAAATTACAACTATGGAGATCGTTATCTGGCTACATTGACAATGCGTAGTGACGGATCATCTCGTTTTGCTCCGGGACATCGTTGGGGATTCTTCCCTTCTTTAGCTGTTGCATGGCGTCTTTCTGAAGAAAATTTCATTAAGGAGAATATTTCAGCCATTAGCAATCTGAAAATAAGAATGAGTGCCGGAAAATTGGGCAATCAGAATATTGGAGATTTTGCATACTCATCTATCATTGCCCTTGGCGGCGCTTCAGCCAACTATATATTCGGTAATAACCTGGCAACAGGCTCTGTACAAACTTCGATATCCAATCCAGAGCTAACGTGGGAAAAGGCAAATCAGTTTGACGTGGGAATTGATTTCGGATTGTTCAATAACCGTATTGCAGGAACTATTGAAACATACTATAAACGTACAACTGATCTGTTATGGCAAGTGCCACTCCCTCTTGAGTCAGGGTTCGGTAGTTCGTTGACAAATATCGGTAAAATCGACAACAGAGGAATCGAGTTTTCTTTGAATACTGTAAATATAAACGCAAAAGACTTTTCGTGGACTTCAGGACTGGTTTTATCTTATAATAAGAACGAAATAAAGGAGTTATATGATGGAAAGCAAGATGTAAATAAATCTTTGTTCGTTGGTAAACCAATTGATCAGATCTATTTACTTCATTCTGATGGTATCTGGCAAATAAATGAAGCTTCGGAAGCTGCCAAGTACAATGCTCAACCGGGTGATCGTAAAATTCGGGATTTAAAGAAAGATAATGTCATCAATGGTGACGATCGCAATTTCCAGGGCGTATATACACCGAGATTCTATGGAAGTTATACCAATACTTTCACTTATAAAGATTTCGATTTAGTAGCATTCTTTACTTTCGCCGGTGGACACATGATCAATAATTCACTCAACCGCTATTTAAATGCTTACAATACTTGGGGTAATATGAGTGTAAACTATTATAAGTATTACTGGAAACAGGACCGACCTAATAATAAATATCCGGCTCCTCGCATTGGAAGTGCTTATGCAAATGGAGATGGCACCAATGCAAATCTACAAAAGGGAGATTATTTAAGATTACGCAACCTGGAGTTGGGATACAATCTTCCCAAATCTATGGTAAAAAATATAAAAGCTTCAAATATAAGATGCTATTTCTCCGTTCATAACCTATTTACTGCGACTGAGTTTACCGGATTCGATGTAGAATCAAGTGATAATACGAATCCCTATCCCAATGCACGTAGTTTCATCGGTGGCATATCTATGAACTTTTAAATAAAATTAATCATTATGAAAAAATATTTAGTTATCATATTTCTTAATTGCCTTGTTATAACTGGTTGTGAAGATTTTCTCAATCAGACCCCAAAGAGTGTACTGACCCCTGACAATGGATATACCAAACCTGAAGACTGGCAACAAAACCTTAACGCGGCATATGGATCTTTACAGGAAGTATTTGTAGGGAAATATACAATTACATTATCGGAGTTTGGAACTGATGAGGTAATCCCTTTTGATATGGGATGGGCTGCTTATGCCGAACTACATCACTATACATTCTCTGCCGCACATGGTTTTTTCGATAACCATTACAGACTTTGCTATGAAGGAATTAAACGTTGTAATGCCGTCATAGATATGCCTTCTGATGCTGTAAATGGAGATTTATATAAGTCGATGGTTACGCAGGCCCATTTTCTCAGGGCATTATACTACTTTGACCTGGTCAGAATGTATGGAGGCGTTCCCCTGTGGACAAAGTCATCTATTGACAGGAATGATATTATGAAACCTCGTGCGACTGTGGATGAAACATATACACTGATTACTGAAGATCTGATTTCAGCCCTGGAATTACCAACTACATGGGCTGACGCCAAAGATAAAGGGAGGGCAACTTCCTTAGCTGCACAAGCATTTCTGGCACGTGTTTATTTACAATGGGGTAAACCGGATGAAGCTTTGAAATATTGTAAAATGCTGGATGGTAAATTCAGACTATATGATAACCTGAAAGATATATTTGATCCAAAAAATAAGAATCAGGAATATGAAAATATATTTGAAATTCAATTCAAACATTCTGGATCCTGGGGGCTTGAGGGTAGTATTCAACATTCATATTGGGGACCACGTAATGTAGGAGGACCAACCAATTTTGGAGGCTGGGGAGGTTTTGGTCCTACTCAATACCTCTATGATTCATACGACGATAGTGACAATCGAAAACGAGCCTTCTTCATAACCCAATACAATGGGATTGTCCAGTCCCCACCATCCTCAGCCAAATTTTGGGACCCGGAGTATGGAAACGTAATTGAAGACGATAATCTCAATTTCATTCTAATACGTTATGCCGATATCCTTCTTATGAAGGCCGAAGCACTAAATGCAACAGGTGATAATGACGAGAAATATACAGCCCTTAATTTAGTACGTAATAGAGCAGGATTAGGTTCCGTAACAGCTGCTGACGGATTGAATAAAGAACAGTTTGCAGAGTTGCTACTGCAAGAAAGGATGCATGAGTTATGTTGTGAACATATGCGTCGCTGGGATTTGATTCGTTTCGGAAAACTTACCGAATATATGAAAGATAGAGCAGACGTAACAATTCAACCACATCATGTTTTATATCCTTTACCACAGGCTGCAATAGATGCAAATGATGCTATTACTGAAAATAATAGTGGTTATTAATTAAAACCCATGCATAGAAAAGTTTTTTTCTCATGCTAAAAAATAAAGTATTTATGAAAAATCTATTTTTTATACTATTATCATTATTTTTATTTTGTATTTCCTGTAAAGAGGAAGACCATGGGATATTACCCCCGATTGAAGGAGGAGGATCGATTGAGGTAAAAGATGGAAAAGTAACCGTCAATCCTGCAGAATTCACATTCGCAATCCGTAATCCAATGAAAGGACTTCGTGAATTCTTTGGACCGGGATACGACAGGATTCGCGATGAATATCCTTATCCTTATGGCTCCATGATCAAAGAATACATGCAATGGAATATGATGGAAGATAAGGCCGATGATGGGATGGATAAGATTGTAGCCTATAGCAATCATCGGTGGCAAGGCGTTGAGGATATCAATGTAAAAGTGATTCCCCGTATTTTTATCGTTTGGATTGAACCCTGGCATGGTGGTTATGCAAAAAATACATATACAAGTAATCCGGACGATTTGAATGGATGGCATTGGCCAAGCGATTTTCCAGGACAAGTATATAATGAAGATCCAAACAGCCCCATTACAGGAGGATATTTCGATCCGAACTTTAAAAATAGGATTGCAAAATTTATCGAGAAGGCTGGTCAAGCATGGGATAACGATCCTCGTGTAGCTTACATTGAAATGGGCATAGTTGGCGAATGGGGAGAACACCACGATCCGAATATCTCCACCTATTGGACTCCTCACGATCAACCGAACCATGTGGAAAACCGCACATGGATACCTGGACTTGAGAAGGTGTTGGGAGATGCTTTTACAGAGGCCTTCAAAAACAAAAAGGTTATGGTACGTTATGCCTATGACTTCAAAGATTACGAGTTTGGTATTTACTGGGATTCATGGGCTATAGACGAAGAAAAAGTTCGCGGTTACGAGGAAATGAAAAAGCTTGGTGACCGGTGGAAATCTCAACCGATAGGCGGAGAAATAACATGGAACTGGGGAAGCCTTGGGAAATATAATTCTTTTGAGGAAGTGGTAAAGAATGATGCTACACGTGATTTAATCATACAGCAAATACGAGACTTACATTGCAATCATTTAGGAGGTATTACATGGGCAGATTTTAATGACCACTCTTTTATGCCAAATGCCGAACTATTACAGAAGTCAATGGGCTACCGGTTTCTACTTTCAAACTTTACCTATCCTACAAGTATTAAACAGAACGAACCTTTCACAGTATCATTCAATGTAGTCAATACGGGATCTTCACCGTTTTATTACGACTGGCCGGTAGAAATAGCTTTGTTGGACGCCAAAACTCATCAAAAAGTATGGAGCAAAACTCTCACAACGGCAAAAGTTTCACAATGGATGCCAGGAGACAAGTGGGATAACAGTAAGAAAGAATATCTGGAACCTGCTACTATAAATCATATAGAAGAATCGTTGACATTAGATACAAATCTCGATACAGGTAATTATATTATTTCTATATCGGTGCTTGATCCCGCAGGAATGCTCCCTTCATTGCGGTTTGCCATACAAAACTATTTTGAGGGCGGACATCATCCTATAGGACATATAGGTATTAACACAGAACCAATATATTATGAAGTAAAAACCACCGAGTTTAAGGATTTGAGACAAGATCGGACACTAAAATATAAATTAAACTAAGATACAATGAGGTATATACAAATACTCGTTATATTATTCTTTCTTACAGTCACTTTTTCTTGTTCAAGGGAAAATGTAGTAACTATTTCTTATGAAGAATATACAAAAGCTTTCCGTAATCCAATGAAAGGGTTTCGAGAGTATTTTGGTCCGGGAGAGGACAAAATCAGAGAGGAATACCCTTACCCGTATGGCTCAATGATCAAAGAATATATGCAATGGAACATGATAGAAGACGACCCCAATGACGGAATAGACAAAATTGTAGCATATAGTAATCATCGATGGCAAGGCGTTGAAGATATTAATATGAAGGTGATACCTCGCGTTTTCCTTGTATGGGTTGAGCCATGGCACGGAGGAAAACCCAAAGATCCGGGTAATCCGGACGATCTGAACGGATGGCACTGGCCAAAAGGAATTGCGCCACAAATCAGCCCCTATAAACAAATTCCCGGTTCTGTTGGAGCTTATATCGACCCGGAAGACAAAAACACGCCGATAACAGGAGGTTACTTTGATACGACTTTTCCTGAGAGGGTTACAAGGCTTGTCGAAAAGATGGGCAAGGCCTGGGATAATGATCCGCGTGTAGCATACATTGAAATGGGAATAATAGGAGAATGGGGAGAGCACCATGATCCCGATTTGTCCACTTATTGGCCTCCACATGATGAGCCCGAACATATTGACAACCGTACATGGATACCTGGTCTGGAAAAGATTCTGGGTGACGCTTTTACCAAGGCTTTTAAGAATAAAAAAGTAATGGTACGCTACGCTTATGAGTTTAAGGATTATGAATTTGGCATTTATTGGGATTCATGGTCACAACCTCAGGAAAAAATCCGTGGGTACGAAGAAATGAAAAAACTTGGCGACCGATGGAAAATTCAGCCGATAGGTGGCGAAATAACATGGAACTGGGGTGATTTGGCTAAATTCAGGTCTTTTGAACAGGTAGTCGCCGATAAATATACACGTGATTATATAATCGAGCAAATCCGTAATCTTCACTGCAATCATCTTGGTGGTATTACTTGGGCAAACTTCAATGACCCTGAGTTTAAAAAGAATGCAGAAATATTACAAAAAGCCATGGGTTACCGTTTTGTCCTGTCTGATTTTACTTACCCAAAAGAAATTAAACAGGGAAAACCTCTGAATATTTCATTCAAAGTGACCAACACGGGTTCCTCTCCATTTTATTATAATTGGCCTGTTGAGCTGTCGTTACTGGACCCTGAAACACACCAGAAAGTCTGGGGTAAAACATTAGAGGAGGTCAATATTTCAGAATGGATGCCTGGTGATAACTGGTCAATTGAAGAGGAGTCTTATCAGAAAGCGGCCCCTTTGAGTGAAATCAAAAGTTCTATATTGATCGATCAGAATTTGCCGGATGGAGAATATATTATAGCTCTCTCCGTTCTCGATCCTGCCGGAATGTTACCATCCTTACGTTTTGCCAATGAGAATTATTTTGAAGGAGGATATCATCCCATGGGATATATCGGGATAAACAAAAAGCCAGCAAGGGCAATTGTGGATAAATCGTTGTTTTATGATATACAAAGTGATAAAACGCTTAAATATGAATTATCCCATAACAGCTATTAATATGAAATGAACATGATATCATGCAAGTTTTAATACGATTTTAATTAAAATAAATATTAAGATATGAGATTTTTAGCATACATAATATTTGCCGGACTTATGTGTACTCTCTGTTCTTGTAAAAACAAGAAAGAAATGTTGGATGAGCCTCTTGCGGTTATTTTCGATACGGATGTAGGAAATGATATAGACGATGTATTGGCTTTACAAATGCTTCTCAACTATGAAAAGGAAGGAAAGATTAATCTTCTGGGGATCACTATTGGAAAAAATAATCCTTATTCAATACTATATGTTGATGGGTACTGCCGATTGAACAATAGAGGAGATATCCCATTAGGTTTTGCTTATAATGGAGTGAATCCGGAGGATAATAAATATCTCCGTCCAACATTGGATACACTTATAGATGGGAAAAAAATATTACTCCCACAGCGCAGCCTCAATGATAGTCTACCTGAAGGATATAAACTATTGCGAAAACTACTTTCCTCTCAAAAGGATCATTCTGTCGTATTCGTAGCAGTTGGGCCTGAAACCAATCTAGCAAGGTTACTCGATTCAGAACCAGACGAATATAGTAACCTGGATGGTAAATCTCTGGTTGAAAAGAAAGTGAAACTATTATCTGTTATGGGCGGGTTGTATGGTGAAGCGTTCGATTTTCCTGAATGGAATATTGTCCAAGACCTGGAAGCTGCACAGAAAGTCTTTGCTGAATGGCCAACCGAGGTGGTTGCCAGTGGGTGGGAATTAGGGAACGAATTGCTGTATCCTCACCAAAGTATTTTAAATGATTTCAGTACTAATCATCCGCTTAGCGTCTCATATAAGATGTATGATCAAATGCCATATGACCGGCAAACTTGGGATTTAACATCCGTTTTATATGCAATTGAACCCGACAGTGCATTCTTCATGCTATCGCCAAAAGGAACAATTCAGATTGACAGTATTGGTAAAAGTGTTTTTACTCCTTCTGACAACGGCAAACATCGCTATTTGATAATTGAAGACAATCAAAAAAAACGAGCATTAAATGCTTTGATCCGACAAAATACAAACAAAAAAGAATATTGATTCTTTCAATGATGATAACAATTTAAAGATTTTATTATGTTTATCGTACAAAATTATCCATTCGCAGTATTACTTTGCCTTATTACCATGCTTTGCTGGGGATCATGGGGTAACACACAAAAATTGGCTGCAAAAACGTGGCGGTATGAATTGTTCTATTGGGACTACGTGATCGGCATCGTGTTACTTTCTCTCATTGTTGGATTCACATTGGGGAGCATCGGTGACCAGGGACGTAGTTTTACCGACGACATCATGCAGGTGAGCTCCAATAATTTCTGGAGTGCATTCGCCGGAGGCATTATTTTCAATGCAGCCAATATATTATTGTCGGCTTCCATCTCGCTGGCCGGGATGTCGGTCGCTTTTCCCGTAGGAGTGGGATTGGCTCTTGTATTAGGTGTATTTATCAATTATTTCGGCGCACCGAAAGGTGACCCTCTCATCCTGTTTATGGGTGTGGCACTGATTGTCATCGCTATTATTCTGAACGGCCTTGCTTCGGGAAAAGTGAGTACGGGAACGGAAGAAAACAAGGCCAAAAAGAAAGGGGTCTTTATTGCCATCTGTGCCGGTATCCTGATGTCTTTCTTTTACAGATTTGTCGCTTCAACAATGGATCTGAATAATTTAGAGAAACCCATGCAAGGAATGCTGACCCCTTACGGAGCATTTTTTATTTTTTCGCTGGGGATATTGGGCAGTAATTTCATTTTCAACACAGTTGTCATGAAAAAACCCTTTATTGGAGAACCGGTGAGTTATTCCCAGTATTTCAAGGGTAATCTGAGTACACATTCTGTAGGAGTTTTAGGTGGTATTATCTGGGGAGTAGGTACAGTTTTAAGTTATATAGCCGCGGGAAAAGCCGGTCCTGCCATTTCTTATGCTTTGGGGCAAGGAGCACCTATGATTGCCGCACTATGGGGCGTATTTATATGGAAAGAATTCAAAGGAGCCTCAAAACCAGTAAATCTGTTACTTACACTTATGTTTATCCTGTTCATTACAGGGCTAGCCATGATCGTTATCTCCGGGGGAAACTGAGTACTGGCAAAATCTTTGAATAATCTATCGAGGAATGATTGGATGATGGTTCCACCTGTTGTGAACCATCATTCTTTTCAAATCATCAAATCATCAAATCATCATTCTCCTCTTCCCCCTCCTCCTCGTCCTCCTCGTCCCATACTATGGGCGGCTTCTGCGGCCCCTGCTTCCGGAAAATGATCGCCAGTAACAGTCCACTGATTGCTCCCGAGAGATGTCCTTCCCACGAGATGGACGGGTCCACCAGTTCGGTAACGGGGAAGATGCTCCATACAGTACTCCCGTAAATAAAAGCCACAATCAAAGAAACAGCCACCAGAGGAATATACTTGCGAAGAAGGCCACTGAAAAACAAAAAAAAGAGAATCGCGAAAACCAGACCGCTAGCGCCCACATGAGTGGCACCGCGGCCAATGAGCCACGTGATGATTCCACTCAGGAGCCAGAGAGTTATAAAGACAAAGGTGGCAATATTGCTGTAAAAGTAAAACAAGAACCAGATCAGGATAATAAGTGGCAACGTGTTGGACAGCAAATGTGAGAACGTTGTATGAATGAAGGGAGAAAAAATAATTCCTTTCAAACCGTTTATATCTCCGGGACGAACTCCCCATTGTGAAAAACGATCACCAAACAGGCCGCTATAATTTAGCAGAAAAACCAGCCAGACAAAAGAAACAATAACAAGGGCAGGTAACAACGCGAGCCATATACGCTTTTTCTCGAAATTAAAAGGGGATATTTCTTTTTCATTCATTTTCCTAATGATAAGCGCGTACTCTTCACTACACAAAGATACAATAAATGTACAAACAGCTCAAAAACAGAAAAATTATTTAATTTATTCATCCCGTTTGCTTGTGATATAACTTCAATTTTATTATCTTTCGCAGGAATTGAGAGCCATATACCTTACCCTAAACTTTATGTAGCGATGAGTTATCTTAAATTCGACAAAGAGCTGATGATCAATCTGGAGTATTCTCTGTACCGGAATGTTTTAAGGACAAACAGAAGGGGAGCCTATCAAAATACATCCATATCAGGCTGCAACACAACCAAATACCAGGGTCTATTGGTAATGCCCGTACCATATATGGATGATGAAAACCACCTTATACTCTCTTCCTTCGACGAAACAGTCATTCAGCACGGTGCTGAATTCAATCTCGGAATACATCGCTATGCCGGTGATCATTACAGTCCAAAAGGACACAAATATATCCGTGAGTTCAACTGCGACAGCGTCCCCAAGACAATTTACCGCATCGGAGGGGTTATCCTGTCGAAGGAAATCATGTTTTCATCGAAAGAGAACCGTTTGATGATCCGATATACTCTGCTTGACGCCCACTCACCTACGACCATCCGGTTTAAACCCTTCCTGGCTTTCCGGAAAATATCACAACTCACCCACGAAAATGATCAGGTGGACCGTTCCTATCGTGAAGTGGAAAACGGCATCAGCACTTGTATGTACTTCGGTTATCCCGAACTGTTTATGCAGTTTAACAAAAAGCCGGAGTTTATTTACCACCCCGACTGGTACCGGGGTGTTGAATACCTGCAGGATTTGCAGAGTGGTGATACCTTTCAGGAAGATCTCTACGTGCCGGGGTATTTCGAAATGTCCATCGCAAAAGAAGAAGAGATTATTTTCTCTGCCGGAGATATTCTGGTAGATACATCTCACCTTGCAAAGGAATTCGATTATGAGATTTACACGCGTGTACCCCGCTCAAACTTTTACAACTGTCTGAAAAATTCAAGTCACCAGTTTAAATATATGCCCGGCAATGGAGAACAGTATCTGCTTGCCGGATACCCCTGGTTTAAAGTTCGGGCACGCGATCAGTTTATTGCACTACCAGGCTGTACCCTTGCGGTGGACAAAGTACTGGACTTCGAGAAGAGTATGGACTCAGCCATACCGCACCTGCGAAACTTTATGGCCGACAAGCCGTCGAAAAGCTTCCTTAAACAGATTGAAGATCCCGATGTATTGTTGTGGGTGGTTTGGGCGCTGCAACAATACTGCAAGGAAAACAAAAAAGCCTTTATTGAGAAATACAGTGCATTCCTCTTTGAAATCATCGATTATATCGTCGCCGGAAGACATCCTAATCTTGTTTATAATCCGGAAAACGGACTGGTTTCCACCTACGGGCGTGAGGTGGCCGTTAGCTGGATGAATGCCATGCTCAATGGTAGTCCTGTAATTCCCCGTTCAGGTTATCTGGTTGAATTCAATGCATTGTGGTATAATGCATTGAAATTTGGTCAGGAAATCGCTATTGAAACGGCGGCCAGGGAAGTAGCCGATACGCTGGAAGAGAAGTCACGACTGGCAGGCAACTCATTTACCGAAACTTTCCTGAACGATGCAGGTTATTTATACGACTATGTGGATGGTTATTACAAGGATCCGAACGTAAGGCCCAACATGATATTTGCGGTTTCGCTCCCCTACTCACCACTGGAGAGAGGACAGAAAAAATCGGTGATCGATTTTGTGACCAAGGAGTTGCTCACCGCCTGTGGCATTCGTTCGCTCACCCCCAAAAGTGATCAATTCCATCCCCATTATGCCGGTACTGAGAACGAAAAGAAGCTGGCTTATTTCAACGGCATGGCTTTTCCGTGGTTGCTGGGCCCATATATTGAGGCATACCTGAATGTCTTCCATATGAGCGGATTGTCGCTGGCCGACCGGATTATGATGGGTATGGAAGGAGAAATGCAAAACGATTGCATTGGCTCCATATCGGAATTCTATGATCCCAATCCTCCCTTTATTGCCCATGGCGGATATTCGTTTGCCATGAGTGTGGCGGAACTCCTCAGGGCACACCGGATCATACGGTCATTTACATAAAAAAGAGGATTAACATATATAAAAGGCATCGGTAATTATCAAATATTGGAGACATGAAGGTATTAATGTTTGGCTGGGAATTTCCCCCACATATTCTTGGAGGACTCGGAACGGCAAGTTATGGACTAACCAGGGGAATGGCTAAGCAGCCTGATATGGAGACGATCTTCGTGATACCCAAACCATGGGGAGATGAAGACCAGACCTTTACCAAAATAATCGGCGCCAACTACACGCCTGTTGTATGGCGTGATGTCCCCTGGGAGATGGTCAGGGCAAGGCTGGAGAAGTTCATGGATCCACGTGAGTACTACTGGCGTCGCGACAACATTTATGCCGACTTCAGTTACATGAACACAAACGACCTGGGCTGTATCGAGTTTTCAGGCCGGTATCCCAATAATATTCTGGAAGAGACCAATAACTATTCCATCGTAGCCGGAGTGATTGCACGAACCTATGAGTTTGATGTGATCCACGCCCACGACTGGCTCACCTACCCGGCCGGGTTACATGCAAAGAGTGTTTCCGGCAAGCCGATGGTTATTCATGTGCATGCCACGGAGTTCGACCGAAGCCGGGGAAAACCCAATCCCATCGTATACAATATTGAAAAAGACGGAATGGACAACTGTGATCATATCATCTGTGTGAGTGACCTCACCCGCCGTACGGTGATTGAAAATTACCACCAGCCATACTGGAAGGTGACAACGGTACATAACGCAGTGGAACCGCTCAGTCCGGATATTGAGGCCATTGAAAGGATATCGGGTGTACAGGAGAAGGTGGTGACCTTCCTGGGAAGGATTACTATGCAGAAAGGACCCGAGTTTTTTGTGGATGCAGCCACCCAGGTTATCCGGAAAACAGACCACATCCGCTTTGTGATGGCCGGGAGCGGCGACATGATGGATCAGATGATCCGCCTTGTAGCAGAGAGGGGCATTGCCCATAAGTTTCATTTTACAGGTTTCCTCCGCGGCAAACAGGTATATGAAATGCTCAAATCGAGCGATGTATATGTAATGCCTTCCGTATCGGAACCGTTTGGTATATCTCCGCTGGAGGCAATGCAGTGCAATGTGCCAAGCATCATTTCCTACCAGTCGGGTTGCTCGGAAATACTGAACAATGTCATCAAGACCGATTTTTGGGATGTAGATGCAATGGCCGACGCCATTTATTCGATTTGTACATACCCTGCCATGGCGGAATATCTGAAACAGGAAGGAAAGATTGAGGTAGACAACATCAAGTGGGAAGACGCAGGCCTGAAGGTTCGTAAAATATATGACAGCCTTATAGGTGGAAAATAGAATCACCCAATCCAGGATACGAGATTAAAAATAACAAAATAAGATTACGTGATGAAGACAATTTGCTTTTATTTCCAGATCCACCAACCGTTCCGGTTAAAAAGATACCGTTTCTTCAACATTGGCAGGGATCATTATTATTTCGATGATTACGCCAACGAGGATATTTTGCAACAGATTGCTGCCCGGTCATTCTTACCTGCAAACCGGATGCTGCTCGATTTGGTGAATCAATATAAGGGCAAATTCAGGGTGGCCTTCTCTATCTCCGGAGTAGCGCTGGAACAGCTGGAAATCTATGCTCCGGAAGTGATCGACGGATTTCGCGAACTGGGAAAAACAGGAAATGTAGAATTTTTGACTGAGACATATGCTCATTCACTTTCGAGTCTTTTTGACCCCGAGGAATTCCGGAATCAGGTAAAGCATCACGCCGAAAGAATTGAGGTGCTGTTCGGCCGTAAGCCTACTGTAGTACGCAATACGGAACTGATCTACAACGATGAGATCGCCGAGATGGTATATGAGATGGGTTACACGAAGATGATCACAGAAGGAGCAAAACACATTCTCGGCTGGAAGAGTCCCAACTACGTATATCATGCTGCAACCCAGCCAAAATTGAAGCTCTTACTTAAAAACAGCCGCTTCAGTGACGACATTACCTATCGCTTTTCAAACTACAGCTGGAATGAATACCCGCTAACGGCTGAGAAATTTACTTCCTGGATCGCATCCACATCCCCCGAAGAGAAGGTATTTAATCTTTTCATGAATTATGAGACACTGGGCAACATTCAGCCTTCTCATACCGGCATTTTCGAGTTTATTAAAGCGCTGCCCCGCTTTGCCTTTGAAAAAGAGATCGGGTTCAGTACTCCCGGAGAGATTTTGGAAAGCCACGAATCTATTGGAGCAATCAATGTACCAAATACCATATCCTGGTCTGATGAGGAACGTGATGTGAGCGCATGGCTTGGAAACAAACTGCAGCAAAGTGCACTGAAATCGCTCTATGAGGTAGGAGAAAGAGTGAGATTGTGTACCGACCGGCGTCTGAAACATGACTGGCTTTATCTGCAAACCAGTGATCACTTTTATTACATGTCGACCAAACATTTCAGTGGCGGACAAAGCCCGTTCAGTCCTTATATGTCGCCATACGATGCGTTTAACAACTACATGAACGTATTGAGCGATTTCATAGCCCGGGTGAAAGCGCAATATCCCGACACTGTAGATAACGAGGAATTAAATGCCCTGCTGACAACCATCCACAACCAGGAAAAAGAAATTAAACGCCTGCAGATGGAGTTGAAAACCGTGATCGGAACCAATGAGGAATTGTTGGTGGAAAAAAATAAAAAAATGACCAGGCCTGTAAAGAATTCAATTTAACAGAAATATGGTTTTAAATCCATAAAAAAAGGAGCTTGCGGCTCCTTTTTTTATGAATGAGACTTTGTCCCTCCTACTTCGCATAACTTACGGCACGTGTTTCCCGAATGACCGTAATCTTCACCTGACCAGGATAGGTCATTTCCGTCTGTATCTTACGTGCTATTTCGTCAGACAAACGTTCTGTATCCTGATCGTCAATCTTATCGGCACCCACAATCACACGCAGTTCACGGCCAGCCTGAATGGCATAGGTCTTCACCACACCCGGATAAGAAAGCGCCAGATTTTCCAGATCGTTCAACCGTTTGATATACGCCTCCACAATTTCGCGACGTGCACCGGGGCGTGCACCGGAAATAGCATCGCATACCTGCACTATAGGTGCCAGCAGCGTAGTCATCTCCACCTCATCGTGATGCGATCCGATGGCGTTACAAATATCGGGTTTCTCCTTGTATTTCTCTGCCAGTTTCATACCCAGCACAGCATGTGGAAGCTCCGGCTCATCATCGGGCACCTTACCAATATCATGCAGCAGGCCTGCGCGTTTTGCCTTTTTGGGATTCAATCCCAGTTCCGAGGCCATAATAGCGCAAAGATTGGCAACCTCCCGCGAATGCTGTAACAGGTTTTGGCCATACGATGAACGGTATTTCATCTTACCTACCATCCTGATAAGCTCGGGATGCAGACCATGAATGCCCAAATCTATCACCGTACGTTTGCCGGTTTCAATAATCTCCTCTTCAATCTGCTTCTTCACCTTCGATACTACCTCTTCAATGCGGGCAGGATGAATGCGTCCGTCAGCCACCAGTTGGTGCAACGAAAGACGGGCAATCTCCCTGCGAACAGGATCAAAACCCGACAGGACAATGGCTTCAGGCGTATCATCTACTACGATCTCCACACCAGTGGCCGCCTCCAATGCACGTATATTTCGTCCTTCACGACCGATAATTCTTCCTTTTACTTCATCGGAGTCGATGTGGAACACCGTGATGGCATTTTCTATGGATGTCTCAGTAGCTACCCGCTGTATCGACTGAATGACAATCCTTTTCGCCTCCTTGTTGGCCGTCATCTTCGCCTCTTCCATGATGTCGTTAATGTAAGACTGTGCATCAGTCTTAGCTTCATCCTTCAGAGACTCCACCAAACGTTCTTTGGCTTCCTCGGCAGAGAGTCCGGAAATTGTTTCCAGTTTTTCCACCGATTGCCTGTGCAAACGTTCCAATTCGGTAGACTTCTTATCCAGAAATTCCTGCTGGGAAGTCAAATTTATCCTCACCTCATCAATCTCGGTGTTCCTCTTGTTCAGTTCTTCCTGTTTTTGATTGAGCGTCATCTCCCGCTGTTTGAGCCTGTTCTCGGTCATCTGAATTTTCGATATACGCGAGTTGACTTGCTTTTCAGTCTCATTCTTCAACGCGAGCGTTTCCTCTTTCGCCTCCAGTAACATCTTCTTTCTTATTACTTCTGCATCCTTTTCCGCATCACTCAGGATACTCTGCGCACGGGAATTGGCCATTTTACCGGTCAGAAACCAGGCCACTGCTGCCCCGATAACCAAACCGATAATTCCTATCACTATTTCCATATTGTTTAATTTAAAATTGATTTATATGCTCCTGCCGAAATTTCATTTATTCCGGAAGAAGGTTATCTCTTCTGTTACTCATAGCCTGTCAAAAAAAATCGCACACAGTCAGTCACATAACCATTATGTGCCAAAAGGTGCGTCTATCCGTGCTCCTGCTTCTTAAAAGCACAGATTATTTTTTCAGATAATTATCCAATTCGCTGATAAGAAAATCGATCTTATCCTCAAAGGGTTTTGTATTATTCTTATCACCGAGAGAAAAATTCTCAGCCAATGCCTGTATGGCGGTCATAGCCACAAAATCCTGTGTCGTCATCCGGGAGTTTTCTCCCCCGTAGGCAACACGGTATTGGTTTATTTTCGTATTTATCTTTTTGGCAGCATCACGGAAGGCCTGTTCATCTGACTTTTTGATTTTCAACGGATACTTCCTGCCGGCAACCTCTAGTGTTAATAAAAATTTTTCATCACCCATCACATAAATTTTTTAAATCTCATTTTAATAAATTTATGCACTTATCTACTTCCCGCACCAGTTTTGATAGTTTTAATTTCGCTGTTTCCACGTCAACTGTTGCCGCTGTAATGGTTCTGGCTATTTTTAAACCATCATATCTTGTTTTCAATTGCTGCAAATCTTTCACCGTTTCATCAATTTGCTTTTGTCGTGAACGTATCTCCGTTTTTAAGCGCTCATTTTCATCCTTCAGCGAATCGCATAAAAACATGACCTGTTTGATACGAACCTCCAAATCGACCAGCAGCTTATTATTTTCGTCGGACATATGAAACGGCCTCTCTTCTATTTTTCAACGATAGAACACGTTTTCGCAGGTCCCACATACCTGGTGAAAAAATGAAACAATCGCACGAAAACAAAAATTCAGGCAAATATAGCAATTGAAATAGAGTCCCACAAATTAATCGAAGCTTATTTTTCAAATATTCATTCGTTTATAACGATTTTCCTGTCTTCTGCTTGAGATTTTATATCTTTGGGGAATGATTGAACAAGACCGAACTGAACGGGATATTGAGCAGAGAAATATCACGATAGGCAACGATATATATGCAGTGTGCCCGGAATTTCATATGGCAGCAATTACGTGTAATGTAAAAAACAGCTCTTATAATGAGGGTTTATGGCAGGAGATCCATGCGTTTTGCACCCTGTTTTCAGATACGTACAAGATGGAAGATATCAATAAACGTCCCGCAATTTATGCCACCCGTGAGGTTTATAAAAAACTGGGAAAAGATCCCAACAGATACCGCCCTTCCGCTGAAGCCTTGTGTCGAAGAATCTTGAAAGGGCAAGAGCTGTACCGGATCAATACACTCGTTGACCTGATCAATCTGGTTTCCCTGAAAACGGGTTATTCCATCGGCGGATTCGACGCCGGTAAAATTGTGCGTAACCTGAGGCTGGGAGTGGGTAAGGCAGGCGAGAAATTTGAAGCGATAGGAAGAGGTTTGCTGAATATTGAAGGATTGCCCGTTTACAGGGATGCCGCGGGTGGTATCGGTACCCCTACAAGCGATGAAGAACGGACAAAAATAACGGCAGATACGTCGCATCTGCTAATAATTATTAACGGTTATTCAGGCAGGGACGGGCTGCAGGAAGCGGCAGCCTACGCAGCCCGATTGCTTGTAAAATATGCCGATGCCCGAAACATGGAAACCAGGTTTTTCAGTGCTTTTTAAACACAATTCTAAAAGTGGTCTCTTTTCCCGGTTCCGATGTCAACACACCGATTTTCCACCCGTGAATAACTTCCACAATTCGCTTAACCAGTGACAGACCCAGTCCCCACCCTCTCTCTTTTGTAGTATAGCCGGGAGAAAAGATTCTTTTGAATTTCGACTTGGGAATTCCCTTTCCGGTGTCTGATACATCCAGCAAAACATGTCTGCCTCTCTCTGCCAGGGAGATGGTGACCACACCTTCTCCGTTCATGGCGTCCACCGCATTTTTTGCAAGATTTTCAATCACCCATCCCATAAGTGGTTTATTCAGTGAAATAATCACAGGATGATCCGGCAGCAGCAGAGAGAAGGAGATTTTTGTCGACAGGCGTTTTTCGAGATATCTCAGCGTGCCGGTTATCACATCTCGCAAATCTGTCGGCTGCATATCCGGTATGGAACCGATCTTCGAGAATCGCTCCGCAATCATCCGCAACCGGGATATATCTTTCCCTATTTCTGTCAGCAACTGCCGATCTACCTCTTTCAGCTTCATATATTCTATCCAAGCCGTCAGTGAGGAGATAGGTGTTCCAAGCTGATGGGCGGTTTCCTTCGACAAGCCCACCCATACCCTATGCTGCTCAGCCCGCTGTGTCCGGTTTAATGCGAAGAAAGCAAGACCGATAAAAAAGGTGATTACCAACAGTTGGAAATAGGGATACACCTGCAGTTGCTTCAAGGTATACGAGTCATCATAATAAAGCAATTGATCCGATGCTTTCAGCACAATGGGGTCATGATGGCTGCCAAACTGTGCCATTTTCTTGCGCAGATAAACATCCTGATGTGTATCAGGCAGCCTGATGTTGTGCGTCAACATCTCCCCGCTCTTTTCATCATGGAGAATCACGGGAATGGTCGTGTTACTTTGCAAAATTTTCAACACCAACTTCATGTCCGCCTCCTCATCGGCAACCATCGTCCCGGTCGCCATGGCCCATATCTCTATCTTTCGACGCTCTTCCTCCGCCATTTCTCCGACCAGCTTGCTCGACAGCAGCAGTGACAAGAGGGCGACAACGACCGCAAGGGTAACGAACAGGTAGTGGAGTAATTGACGAGGTTGTGATGAAGGCATCGTATGTGGATTTAGATGTGAGATGCTACTTTGGGTGAACGGTTGTAAAGTATTTCACTTATTTGCTATTTCTGTGTGCAAGTTGTGTGTAAGCATATCTTCAAATAAAACAATTATAGGATCGAAATTCAATGTAAATATAGCGCAATTTTGTCAATAAATCAAACATGTTAAATTATTCAAACAGTGATGGAATTAGAATACGAGCATCAAATAATGCAAATAGTGCCAATGGAATGTTTACTTTTTCAAAGAGTTCTCCTGCATATATAACGATATATAATAATAATGCGCAAAACACTAATTATCAATAGGAACTGTCTTACATGAATTAGGACATTTGACTCATTTTGGAACAAGAGGTGGGTATGATAATTATAGAACTGTTCACGATCTAATTGCAGAATCTTACGGTTCTTATGCTGGTTGGTATTTAGGCGAAAGATATTATTTCTTTTTAGGTTATGCAAAGCCATTTCCGGCACTTGATCCAACCGGTCAAGGAAGACAATTATGGACAATGGGATCAACCAGTCATTATTCGCCATTATTTGTTAATTTAATAGACGATTATGATCAAAGTATAGCAGGAAACCAATACATATTTGATACAGTCAGTAATGTCCCTCATTCTGTAATAGCAAGAATTGCCAGAGAAGCCTCCAATGGGAGCCTTATAATGTGAATTTTGATTACTCGTCTAGTGCTAAGGTAATGTATAATACTACTGAATGGCAAACTGTCGGTACTTCAATAAATGGGTGGATTAAAAGGGTAGGTTTTGATGACGCTAGAAATGCTGGCAAATCAAACTACAGTCTTGGTGATCCACCTACTTTTCATTATGCGTGCGACATTAATATTAGTTGTATCTTAAACGGTAAAAAACTGACACTTAATATTTCTTCAATCGCCCCATAGCATAAAATGGTGAAGAGAAAGAGGAAAAACTGCTTTATTTTCAAGTAGCGAGATGGGAGGGTATGATCCCC
>ENA-UOOR01001334-UOOR01001334.1-fermentation-metagenome-genome-assembly--contig:-NODE-1334-length-29715-cov-13.596864_pt1 | contig 29715 bp, 31 predicted proteins | sample MGYA00245780_ERZ724029 | MGnify/ENA primary metagenome ERZ724029 (study PRJEB28704, sample SAMN03018315) | fermentation metagenome | biome: anthropogenic terrestrial biome; feature: soil... | reverse complement strand
CCAGAGGGATACTGGAAAGGGAGCAGGGTGTGAACGAGGTAAGGATGCCCGCCAGAAGAGCCAGAAGCGGAGCCAACCAGCCACTTGTCTGAATGAGCTGTGATAGGTTTTCTAGAGTTTCTGTCATTTGTCCACCCCCATATCACTAAGGATACTCCTCATCTGATCCTCGGTTAGGCCACCCTGATGAACTGTAAAAACATGCTCATTTGTATCCTTCGTGGAATACATTGTAAACTCGACTTTAATATCATCACTTGGTACATAGGGTGTGCCGTCAGCATAGATAAACACCTGTGTGGGAATAACTTGAACAGGAAAATCCTTTGCAGCGTCGCCGTTTTTCCATACATCAACGAACTTGATTATGGCTTTGCCTTGCATCTCCGCGTTTAACGTTTTCAGTACAGGTGCCATTTCCTTGCATGGAATACACGAATCCGCTCCGAAATCAATTATGATAGGCAGGTTATATTCTTTCAGCGCATCAAGATCAATCAATGTTGCTTCGAGCACAAAGTCTGCAATATCCCCAGTTTGTTCGTCAATGGGGGTAGGTGTCGGTTGTGTTTTTACCACCCAAATTATTATAAGTGTCACCGCAATCAATATCGGTACCAGTATTTTAACTAATAGTTTTTTCTTATATGTTTTCTTATTATCCATCAGCAGCAATTACCTCCGCATGAGCATCCAGATTTGCTTTTCTTTCCTTCAAAGAATTCCCTCAGATTCTCGGGAACTTCATACTCGCCACAGGAACAACCGGTTTCAAGTTGCCCAAATACAGCATTTACGTTCATATCGTGACCCTCCAAGCACTATGTATTATCGTGATAATCCATAAATTCGAGCGTGCGAGCATCAGCGTTAAACTTTACGTTTGAGCCGATCGGGATTTTAATAGTATCATCCGCAACCATTGCATTGAAATCAGCAGCGCGCTCCTCGGCACTTGCTGTGTAGCCATAGGTGTCTTTGTAAACATTTTCTCCTAACTTGACCTCAAAGCCCAGTGACTTCAAAACAGCGATACTGCGCTTATGCCTTGCTGGGTCAGGAACATGGCTGGGGCATATAATACCTATCGCGTCTCCGATTAAGAGTTTTGGCGCAAATGTTTTCATAAAAATCAATCTCCTTGTATTCATTTACCTCTATTTTGGAACGCATCTTATTTGCAGATTCCCATATTTTTTTTGCTTATTCATTCACATATCCCACTTGCAAAATAAGACAACCAAATCGAAGCGAGGGATGAATACATCGCCCCAGCCGCATAATGAGCCAGAAATTGCGCATTTCGGGTGTTCCTCAATAGCGGCACTCAGCCGCTTGACACGTTCCTCGTGCGGCAGCGGCCTCATAAACGGCTTTTATTTTCATCTCGCTGCTCTCCATTCATCAATTAACTGCCGGATTGACTGCTGCCGTTTACTGCGCTCGTTGCTGACGGATTGTTTGACTACCTCGTATAACCCCGACGAAAGTGGCCACGCCTTTGGAGAACGGTCGTATTCCGAAAACAGCGCAAACGCTGTCGCACCCATCGCATATACGTTAGTCACTTCATCTATTGCGGCATCTAATGTAAACTCCTCGGGCGACATGAACCGCCCGCTGCCCCACAACCTCCCCATGCGATTGACATAGGGTGATTTCGCATAAAAATCAATATCGCAGATGATGGTTTCCTCGCTTCCGAAGTCATACATAATGCTGCCGTCGTAAAAGTCAATGGCGACATAGCCGCAGGCGACTACATAAGCGTGAAATGCTAAAATTTCCTCATATATCTTAACGCGAGTATCAAGCGCCAAAGCCATGAACTTTATGCGTGACACCGGATACATTCGCCCCATGCACTCAGCGTCAGCCCAATCGAATACAACGGCGTATCCGTGGTTGATATCCTCATCGCCCACCAGCCGGATAAGCTTGGGGTGTGCTAGATCGCGGTATACAGGTACGGCGGACTTCAAGTTTTGGATAGCTTCGTCCACGCCGACCCCGGCGCGTGCTGTAGGCGCTCCTGCGAATTTTACGAAATATCGCTTGCCATCATTTGCTTGAACGCCAAAACAAATATTACCGGAATCCTGATCATCAAAGGCCTTGAATACCTTGCCATATTTGCTTAGAAACGAAAAATCAAACGGTGATTTGAGCTTATATGGTACACCGTCAACCCACTGAATATAAAAATCCTTCAAGTACCACGTCGGTATCGGATTTTGCATACCTTCATACCAAGCAAGTACATTCTGGGACTGTTTCATCATTGTATTAAGGTCGGATTGCCCAAACGGTATCGCCCAGTATATGGACGACAGCGTGTTGCTTGCAATATAAAATGCAAGCAACTTGAAAAACTCAATCGGTGGCTCACCGCCAAAATATCCTCGCAACTGTCCCGTAGCGAAATGAGGACTTACCGCCGCGCTCCAAACAATACGATTGAACTCCTCCCACGGGTCGCCAAAGTCATAACGGTCAAAATCGATAATCCGCAATTCTCCGTTTTCCAACATCATGTTACCCACATGGTAGTCGCCGTGCTGAAAGCACTGCGGACGATTTTCAAGCAGGTGCCGATTTTCCTCTATGTAGGTGATGACTTTATCATCACCTTCAAAGCGTACACCACATTCCTGATACTTTTGAATTTTATAGCTGGTTTTTCGGTTGAACCGAACTGCCCATTCCTCTTGCGTTTCCGGCGCGGGAATGGTGTGCATTTTTCGAATAATCTCTCCGGATTTCAACCCTAAAGCGTATTGTCCGGTTTCAGAAAGGCACGGCAGGACTTCTTCCAAATCCTCGCCGTCAATCCAGCTTTGAAGTGTATATACTCCGCCTAAGAACATGGGGTTATCTTCACAAAAGCCAAACTCAATGGGTATACACATAGGTATGTTAAGTTCAGCTGCTTTTTCCAGCATGGCAAACAAAGCCTTCCGTGCTTCAAAACGGGAAGCGGGCGAAATACGCAGCAGATATTTTGTGTCGTCTGCCGTCGTTACACAGTACTTTTTATCTTCCGACCATCCTTTAGTAATGGGTTCTGCTTTTATGATGGTTTCATATAAAGTGTAAGCCATTCAATACCTCCACATAGTCCATAAGTTGCTTTAAACTTGTAATGGTTTACTTGCTTTTATTCAACCCACTGCGGTCTATTAAAAATGATGTAAAACCTTGCTCCCGCACTCCATCCGTTTCCACGTTGTAATCGTCCACACCCAGTGATTTCAAAACAGAGATACTGCGCTTATGCCTTGCTGGGTCAGGAACATGGCTGGGACATATAATACCTATCGTGTCTCCGATTAAGAGTTTTGGCGCAAATGAGAGATTGATATATTATAACACATAAAATTGGAAATTTCGATCAAATATTGCCAAACACTCCTTAAGCATCTGCTGGTGCACCTGCTGGTATATGAGTCATTGCAATCACAAACCAATACGCTCATCATAAGGGGTTATCTGTGAATAATCGTCTTCATAAGGCATTTGTGCTGTCATCGCTTAAAATTCGTTCAGCCTGCAATAGTTTTTTGCTGCTTTATACATTTGGATGCATGAATATTATGTCATCATTATTGTCGCTTTAAGGGTTGCTTGAACGATTTAATGCACTCTGCAGAACTTGTGAGAAATTTATTTTATTTTTTTCTGCAATGTCATTTAACCACTTTGGGATCGTCAATGTCTTTTTTATTGCCTTATTTTCCATTTCATCTCTAACTACTGGCATCCACACCTCAATAATACTAACAAAAGACTTTGGTGGTAACATAATATTGTCAGGTAAAGACGGGTTAGGTATAGACTCTCCATCCTCTTCCATACTATATATAAATAATTCTAGCACCTCTTTTGCCATGTGAAGTGCTTCTTCTATATTATCACCTTCTGTAATGCAACCGGGCAAATCCGGAAATGAAACTGTATAACCTTTTTGTTCACCTGGTTCAAATACTGCTGGGAAAATATATCTATCCATAACACTACCTCCTATAGTTGTATATTTGCCTGATTACATATACTCTTAACGGTTTTTGGATCTAGTTCCTTTCTTGGATGAGGAACCGTAACCTTACCACAGTTACCCCAAAAAGGTATTCCTCAATCAGGTAGCCGTTTGGGAAATTGTCATTGTCCCGATCAAATACATAAAGCTTTGCATGAGGTATTTTGTATTCATCAAGTTTTTTAGTGATAAAAGGCAGTTTCCCATCTTCTGGCCAGTCACGTTTGGCATAAATTTTAAAAATGTAGGATTGCGGTTCAGTTTCGATCTTATAAACTTGGTTATTGGGAACATTATTTAATTTATGTATGGAACATACTTCTTTTCCCATAAAACTTTCAAAGGTTTCTGTAATTAAAGTTATATTATCCATCTTGACACCTCTTTGAATTCTACATTAGCTAAGGATTTACTGTTCAATCAGCTAAATTTATATTAAATTTTGTAAATGGTCTACATCCAACATGACCACACAATCTCAAAAAAATCCGAAAAAACATCTAACCTGACCACTTGACTACCAAAAACCGACAGGGCACTCTAGGAGTGTTGTATTTATACGGAAGCAGTATTCAAAATGAAAAGGTTACCTGTCAAACGGTTCTGTTTTTTTCAAAAACGCTCCATAATGGGGTATCCGTTTGTGTCTAGGAAGGATTTATAAAATAAAGTCATTCAATATAAACCTTTTCAGATATGTGGCAGCTGTTTCATACCGTTTATTCAACCCCAAGCCATCCGCAAATATCGAATCCGCTTTTCCTGTATATGACAAGTGTAGATTCCTCGCTCTGATGTATTTAACATAAGCCATATAGAATCCCGCTAATCCGTCAATTTCAAGATATATGTTCTTTAGTTCATCATGGCTTGCGTAATCTGACCATTCCCTAAGATATGTGTCAATAATAATTTCTTTAGCAGGTACATCAGCCGGGAGTTTTCCTCTTATCGATTGTAATAAGCGGAAAGTATCAAAAAATGGATGTGATACACCTCCACAACCCCAATCATAAAAAGTACTTTTGCCATTCACGATCCTGACATTGTACGACCCCAAATCTCCATGATGAATTGTATCAGGGAGATTTGAGTTTTTTATAGATTCTAATACCGTTTTTACATACTCGGTGTTTCGTTTTAACTTTTCCGTTTCATCTATAGTAATTTTATACTGTGTATCGGACAACATTTTATATGCGGATTCGGGTAAATCGCTCAGTTCTTCTAACATTGTTTCGATCCTATAATCAAAGCCATAAAAATCTTTCGATTTTACATACCGAATCGAATCCTTTTGTATACGGGACAAAAAAATAAACATATTTAGTGCCGTATCCATATCCAACAACTGCAATGCAGATAAATCGCTTCCGCCCATGTCCCGCATAAGGCACACTTTCAAATTATGGTCATAACCAAGGAATTCAGGTAAGGCAATAATCCCTAGTTCCATTAACCTAAGCGTGAAAGTTAATTCATCATTAATAAAACTGGTCGTTTTCTTTAAGTATAAGTCACCGACATTTGATAAAATGCGAAAAAGTTTCGCTTCTTTTATATCCGTTATTTCATTGTGTATGAGGATGTTTTGGTTCGCACATATCCTTTGCGCCCAATCAATCAGTAGTAAACGATTTGCGTTTATAGAGTAATCAGAGTTTTGATTGTCCATTTTAATGCTCCTTCTACAAGTGATAATTCGCAGTGCAAAACTAATCGATATTTTCCTGTTTATCCACGTTATAGTGGTACATTTATATGTTTACATCCAACCTGACCACTTGACTATCAAAAGCTGTTTATACGGACTTGTTTCCTCGAACCGAAAAAACCATGTTTTTCACTCAATGGGTTTTGTACCCATATGTGCTGGAAACCTTGATATATAAGGATTTTCGGCTAAATTAATCTTTTACTCGTGACATCAATACTACGTATTTCGTCCACTCGTGGGACTATGGCATTTAGCCTGGCCACTTGACTATTAAACACTGCCTTTATTGACTTGTTTCATTGAACCGATTTATATATCACTGTCTTCTTAGTCAGAACATTAGTCGACTCCATAATCCCCTGTGTCTGAGGTCTCTATGCTTCTATGTAGAAGATTCTATGATTTCATTAATTCTTTGGAAACACTCTTCAACAGATTCTGCACTATCAATTACAAATTCATCCTCAAATGGATATACATCTGCTTTCTTGTAATGTTTAACGACTTGTTCAATTGAATTAAAAGATTGGTGCGGTAAAGGGTTATGAAGTCTTTCTACATGTCTTTTAATCCATTCATCTTCATCACTACAATCAATAAAAAATTTCAAAACTTTATTATTTTTGAAATTCAATCTTTCGAAAAACCACTTCGCATTATTTCTATCACCAAGAGCAATATCCAGTATGAAGTCAGTATTCAAATTAAGATTAGTCTGTATTATTTTATATAAGATATTATAGCAAACTTCATTATTAATACTTCCACTATCAATGTTTTTACTACGCTTTAAAGCATCAACAACATCATCTTTGCATAAAACGGGGATAGACAGCTTTTTTGCAAGCATATTTGCCAATGTCGATTTACCGGTTGCCGCTTTACCTCTGAAAATATATACAGTTCCCATTTTACATACTACCTTTCCTTATTTAAATATAGACAATTTAAGTCCTTCTACTTTAAGACAACCGTCTGTGAATGATAAAAATAAAGTTGACAGTTTTCGGTCAATAATATTTTACGACATTTTCCGGTATTTGTAAATACTATGGTTTAAGAACTGAGAATTAAACCACACTTCATAAAAGACATTAATGCAAAAGGACATCCAAAAAAGATGCCGCATCATTCTAGTATCCCCTGGACGGCATTATTCTTCATTACAGCACTTTTTATATTTCTTACTGCTGCTACATGGACATGGATCATTTTGTCCAACTTTAGTACCCTTACAAGGTTTTCTAAACGATGTTTCCATTTATTCGGAGCAGGATAAAAGATGGAAACAGTTGTGTATAAATAGTATAGTGGGTTATTAAATGGCTTCAATCTTGATTGTGAAAGATGACAAACCAATCAATGAGTTGATTGCGCGAAATCTAAAACTAGTAGGACATATTGTAAACAAATATACGACGGACTCCAAGCTGTTATTCTTGCGAATACCAAAGTATTTGATTTAATTGTGCTTGATGTTATGCTGCCTGGTCTGGACGGCTTTGAAGTCATTCAGATAATATCGCCCACTCCTGTTATTTTTCTAACGGCCAAGGATAATATTGAAAACACCCCTTACGGTTAAGGTATTGTCTTTTCCGCAAGGGGTGAATTTATAAGTCATCGACTTATAAGTTTTTATTTTCATGGGTTTGACGTTTAGTTCTCAGCTTATTTTTTAGATTCCACCAAGAACTCTTTGCCAGCAATACCCATCTTGGTCATTTCATAAATATCAAGGATCTTGTCCAACTCTTTTTCAGACATTAGCTGTCTCTCCAGCACAATGTCACGAACCTTGCGTTTCTGCTGAATGGCTTCCTTAGCGATAGAGGAGGACATCTCGTATCCCAGGTGCGGACTCAGTGCGGTCACGAAACAGATGCTATTTTCCACCATCTCCAGGCACCGCTCCCGGTTGGCTTTAATTCCTCTAAGGCAACGGCTTGCGAAGATATGCTGGACATTAGTCAAAATCTTAATGGATTGCAGAAGATTAAAGGCCATTACCGGCTCCATGACATTTAGTTCAAACTGGCCAGCTTGCGAAGCTAGGGTCACCACCAAATCGTTGCCCATGATTTGAAAAGCTACCTGGTTGACCGCTTCGGGGATAGCCGGATTTACCTTACCGGGCATTATAGAGGAACCGGGCTGCATCATGGGTAGGTTAATCTCTTTCAGCCCGCAATAAGGTCCGGAAGCGGAGAGTCGCAGATCGTTAGCAATTTTGGACAGTACCAAAGCAAGACTTTTCATGGAAGAGGAAAACTCGACGAGGGTATCGGTGTTCTGAGTAGCATCGATCAGATTGTCGGCTAAGCTCAGGTCTAGTCCGGAAATCTCCCGTAGCTTCCTTATTACCTGGTCAATATAAGTAAAATCTGCATTGATGGCAGTGCCGGTAGCCGTAGCCCCCATGTTGACCGTCAGCAGTCCTTTGCAGGCTTCCCGCAACCGCTGTTTGGAGCTAGTCACTACATCAGCGTAAGCTCCAAATTCTTGTCCCATGCGGATAGGTACAGCATCCTGCAGGTGAGTGCGCCCCATTTTCAAGACATCATCAAATTCAACGGATTTTAATCTCAGCTCCTTCTCCACTTCCTCCGTCGCCTGCAGTAGGCTCTCGACTCTTCTGAGGAGGGCAATACGCAGAGAAGTCGGGAAAGCATCATTCGTCGACTGGGACATATTCACATGGCTATTAGGTGAAATCAGGCTGTAATCACCTAGCTTTCCACCGAGAATCTCAATGGCTCGATTGGCAATAACCTCGTTGGCATTCATGTTGATAGAGGTTCCCGCACCGCCCTGGATAGGATCCACCACAAACTGTTCGTTATACTTCCCTTCTATCACTTCCTGGGCAGCAGCGACAATGACCTGTCCACGGAGCTCATCTAGCAGGCCAGCTTCCATATTGGCGAGGGCTGCCGCCTTCTTTACAATTCCCATAGCTTTGATTAACGCCTCATCCAAACGATAGCCAGTGATCGGAAAATTTTCCAAAGCCCGGGTAGTCTGTATACCATAATAGGCTCCAATAGGAACTTCCATTTTGCCGATAAAATCCTTTTCTATTCTGTACTCTTTCATGGGAATTCCTCTCTTTCGTCAGTAGATAAGATAGATTAGTGTTGTCTTGTGCTAATTTGCTTAATCTGATAAAATTACTCACCACTATATAATAACCTTTTAACTTAACAGAATCAATAAAGTTTGAAATCGCGAATTTTTACACTTTACCCCATGCCCGTTTCCGGGGTAAAAAGTCTTTAATTTCAGATATGTAACCAGTTTTGCCTAAGTTAGGAGCATTGAAAAAAAATCCATGTTAAAAATTCAAATGGGTTTAGGCCATTTTCTTTTGCACTTACAATCAGGCTGTAATAAATTGCACTGGCTCTGGCACCGTTTGGCGTATTCGCAAAAAGCCAATTTTTTTGACCGATCACAAATGGTTTAATACTGCGTTCTGCACGATTGTTTCAAATTTCAAGGTGGCAAGGCCATAGGTCCAATTGTAAAATTCATCAAACACTGGCCTTGATAACTGTTTACGTTCCTTAAGGCGGTTATCCGGGGTAAGAGATGCAAACTGCAAAAAAGTCACCCTACGTTTATGCAGAGTGACTAACCTCATTACGGGTAGTTTCCTTTTTTAAAAACCAAATATAGATGACGTATCAAATAGGATGTCAAATGGCAAACACACTTTATGTTTTTCACAAAATGCATTTATAAATTCTCTTGTTGGCTCCTTATGATTCTGATATTCTTGTGCAAGTTCGTTTTTTACGTCTTCACGTTTTGAAACAGCCTTTTCCGCGTCGACGTAAATAATTCCATATAATATACCATATGAAAAATATATTTCATATGGTCCCTCTTTTGAAGAAAATAAACTTACTTCGACTATTCCATCATATACTTCATTAATTTCCATATAAGTATTCTTATAATGCCTAGCATCTTCTGAAAAACATTCGGTTACATTTTCCCAACTATACAAATCTACATACCCCGCTTTCATCTTCTACATAATTTAACTACAGCCTCTGTATGCCGTTTTCTCGGGAACCAACCTACAGGTCACACCTATAATATAATAGAATATATTACATCCATTGTAACCTATCAATTTTATTGTTTCAAGGAATGCATACAAAAATCTTATACTTTTTTGAATAAATAGTAAGAAGACCTGAAATGACCTCCTCTATTGCTTGAAAAAGAAAAAGGAGCTTAGCCCTTAACAAGGAGGGATGCAAAAATACTGATTGAATAAAATGTCTACTAAACGCTTCTATAAATGCGAAAACCCTTGATTTTTTAAGGGTTTTCAGACAAACTGTGGCGGAGAAGGAGAGATTCGAACTCTCGCGCCGCGTAAACAGCCTACGCCCTTAGCAGGGGCGCCTCTTCGACCAGCTTGAGTACTTCTCCGTGTCAAATTAAATACATTTTGTATTTATTATTAAATTGGCGGAGAGACTGGGATTCGAACCCAGGGTGGGCGCAAGCCCACGCCGGTTTTCAAGACCGGTGCCTTAAACCAACTCGACCATCTCTCCATTGATTTTGCTATGTAAGTATAACATGCAAATTTAATTGTTGTCAATACCCGCAAAAAGCATGTATTGAAGTCGCTTAGCATTACTAATCCAGCATAAATACAGATTTTCTAATGTTTGAATGAAGTAAATCAGAAATATCAGGAACAATTTGGAGACTAGCATGCGGCGAGTCAAAACATACTCAATCGGAGCGTTCCAGTTACGCTCCGGGTTTGCTGGATTTTGCAAGCAAAATCCTCTACTCCCGCCTCGTTGAAATGGTGTGTTGAGAATATAGCTTGCTTCGCAAGAACATAAGTTAAAGTACGTTATTTTGCTTTGCAAAAAACGGTTCAAGCAATTTCTTCCGTTATTATAAGTGAAAGAGCATGCCTAAACATGCTCTTTCAAAGTGTACGCCTAAAAGTATTTTAAATCCCGGTAATTCAATTTGCCACAGGTAAGAAAATGAAATACTTCATATTTCATACCGCAATAACTTATACAGCTTTGCAAATTGGTTTTCGATTAATCAAAGGTTTAAAATTAAACCCATTAAAACCTACAAACCAATTCTGCGGCTGTTATTTCTGACTTACCCCCCGGAATTTCGGTTAGCCATTTCAATGGCCTTTTTAACCATATTTCCGCAGTCTCTGGAAGATACATTCCCCCAGCCATCAGATTTTACTATATCATACACACCGAGTTCTTTTGCAATTTCCTCCTTGAGGTGTTCCGACATAACGCCGTTCCGCTTACTCATGGTATCCCTCCTCATGTCCCTTAACAGGAACTTCGTAAGATACGATTGCCTTTAACTCTTAAGCGTACAATGATATTTTAACCCGGAACCGGGATTTTATACTTGCTATTTTCTGGTCTAACATCCTTTGTTCTATATACAACGTCTTTGAAACTTATACTATCATTGCAAATAGTGCTGAATTATAGGTAGTATAAAAAAATTGAATTACATGAATTTATGGCGTTTCATATAGCACCTTGTACAAGCCTGATTTTTTTACTAAAGTGAGCTTCACCCACAACCAAATAGCAGAACCTTGCAGCTGCAAAACATCAAATTCTTGTTTTTAATTTGATGTTTGCAGCAATAAGGTACTAACTAATATTTTATGAGCATCATCATTGGACTAACACTTGTTTAAAGGCTTTGATGGTTTGCTTATTTCTGTAAGCGCTTCTGATGCCTCCATATTTGTCGTTCCTGTTGTTGCAATATCTCCCAGCGAAACCATACCAACCAGTTGCTTGTTTTCAACCACCGGCACTCTCCTAATTTGTTGAGTCGACATCTTTTGTGAAATAGCTTGAACATCCTCTTCAGGTGTCGCTGTCATAACCTGCGAGGTCATAATGTTTCTAACCGGCGTAGAAATCGGATCCTGTCCGTGTGCTATGTTTCTTACCACAATGTCCCTGTCTGTTACAATTCCAACAAGTCCTGTTGTGTCAACCACCGGAATAGAACCCACATTGTGCTGCTGCATCATTTGTGCTGCTTCTTTTATTGTGGTATCCGGGCTTACTGTCGCAACGGATTTTGTCATTACATCGCGTACTTTCATATTTTTTACAACTCCTTCCTTGTTTAATTTAATGCATTCGTGTTTTTCATAAATCCCGACGCAAGTTTTCCAGGATGCATCCTAATATATAGTTTTCCCTCTAGAGAGTTATAAATATTCTGAATGTTTTTTATAAGGCTGCAAAACATAAGATGTGGATGGTGAAAATGAAAAAAGAAAATTTAAGAAAATTTAGAATTACATTATTTTATCTCATAATTTTTTTAGTGATGGAAATACCAACGGGCTTTTTAAAAGCAAAAATCTTTCTTGCTTTTACTCCCGATAATAGTCTTACTATGCGTTTTCACGCTCTTCCCCGTTTGGATTCCACAATATGCACAGACGGGGTTTCTCCAATTCTAATTGATATTGCTTTAGTCGATTCAAACTTAGAGCCGGTACCTTATGCATTAATAAAGGTTTACATGAACAACTTTACCGGAAAGATAACTCCAAAGTATCCCATAACCGATAAAGACGGTAGGGTAACAATAAGCATATTGCCGGATTCACATCAAGTTAAAAATTCTATACAAACTGGCAGTAGCTATACTGATTCTATACAACCCAATTATGGTTTTTCCGATACCATTCAAACTAGTAACGGTTATACTGATTACATGCCAACTAATAATGGTTATCCTGATTTTGTACAAATTAGTAGCAGCTATCTTGGTTCCATTCAAACAATTGATAATGGTTATTCCTGTTCCATACAAGATAGCAATGATTATACTGACCATATACAAACTAAAAATGTTTATTCCGATTCCATACAAAATAGTGACGGCTATCCTGATTCAAGCAAACTAATTGATATAGATGCTTCCGTTAGACTTGAAGCAAAAAAAAGTAAAGGAGTAAGGTGTAATTTCAAACTGTCACCACCTCCGGTTTTGCTTATCCATGGATTTCAAGACACATCGGAATCAATGATTCCATTAAAGCATTATCTTGATAATAAGGGGTTCAGAGTATACGCAATAGATTACGACACCAACAGTGATATTGAATCAATGGCGGAGGCTCTGGGTAGTTTTATTAATAACATTAAATCAGATCTGTTTGAAATAAATGTTTTCACAGATAAAGTGGATATTGTTGCTCATAGCCTTGGAGGACTAGTTTCAAGATATTATTCCACAAATGAATTTTATTCTGAAGAGCAAAATATAAGAAAAATTATTTTTATAAATGTTCCCCATCATGGAACCCCTTGGGCAGAGGCAGGTGCAGCGCTTTTAGACTCACCGTTTCTCAAGGAGCTCTATCCCACAGCGAACCTTTTTACTTCTAGTTTTCCGTCATCAATTAACAAAGGGCTTAATCACAAAATTCAAGTAGCAAACATTGCTTTGGAAAATGACGAGGTTGTTCCTCTCCCAAGTTCTAGGCTTGATGCCTGGGGTATCGAAACAAAAATATACCGTATAGGTTCATCTCCCCTAAGCTTAGAGTCAATAATCAGTAATCAGGCGGGAGGAAGCTCAAGGCATAGACAAATACTATTTTTTGTTCCGGTTTTCGACAATATTCTGCAATATCTGACATACAATCAATCATATCCCCGTAAAAGAAGGTAATGACTACTTTCCTGAGCTATCTCTTGCAATGTATCCCCAACCGTAAAAAACGCTGAAAAGCACTGAAACAAGCTGAAAAGCCGAAAGATGTCCACAAGCCTGTGGATATCTTTCGGCTTTTATAAACCGCTATAATCCTTTAATACCAGGACTTTCGCAATATTCGTTAAAATTTGTTCACATGTACGTGTTCTTTCTGTGGATAGTTTTATGTTTTGTCCACAAGATGTCAATACAACCTAACTTCATATCATGCATAAACAAATTACAACAAAATACGACACTCTTATCACTCAAATTTCATGCTAATGTCCATGGCTTTTACTGAATGGGTTATTGCTCCTATTGAAATTATGTCTACTCCTGTGGAAGCAATCTCCTGAATTGTTTCTAAAGAGACATTTCCTGAAGCTTCTGTTAATGCTTTTTTATCTACAAGCTTTACAGCCTCTCTCATAATTTCAGGTGGCATATTGTCGAGCATAATAATGTCCGCACCGCTATCTAATGCCTCCTTTACCTGTTGAAGGTTTTCTGTTTCCACTTCAATTTTCACTGTGTGGGGAACGGAAGCCTTAGCGGCACTCACAGCCTTATATATACCTCCGGCAGCCTTTATATGATTATCTTTAATTAAAACACCATCAGAAAGAGAAAAGCGATGGTTCGTTCCGCCACCGGCTCTTACTGCATATTTCTCTAATATACGCAGCCCCGGTGTGGTTTTTCGCGTATCAACAACCTTGGCATTATATCCGATAATCTTTTCCACAAATAAACGTGTAGTCGACGCAATTCCGCTTAATCTCTGTAATATGTTTAATGCTGTTCTCTCAGCTTTTAAAAGAGCCCGGCTGTTTCCTTCAATAAGCAAGATTTTTGTCCCTGTTTCTATAAACTGCCCGTCTTTAACAAGAGATTCCAGCTTAACCTGTGGATCAAGCATTATGAAGGCTTCCATGCAAGCCTCAAGCCCCGCAATCACACCCTCCTGTTTTGCTAAAAGATAAGCCTTTGAGGTTTCATTTTCAGGAACAGTGGAATCAGTAGTGATATCTCCCATGGGTATATCTTCCCGAAAAGCTCTTTCAAGAACATCCCTGATAAACCTTTTGTCCATTCCTACATCCTCCTTTTTGAATGCTTTAATGCCGTTTTGATCCGTACCACCGCTTTACGGTGCATAAATGCCCACAAAACCATGAATAATCATAATATGGTATTCCTTTTCCAATTGATGTCGTCTGTTTGCGGATAATCAGTCCTGTAATGAGCACCGCGGCTTTCTTTTCGAATGAGAGCCGATTTAACAACCAGTTCGGAAAGAGTCAGCATATTCACAAGCTCCCACTGCTCTATATTATCGTATGATTTACCTTTAATTTTGTCCTGCATCTCAATTACACATTGCAAAGCTTCTTGAAGATTCTTTTCATTGCGTATTATTCCTACATTCCTTGTCATAAGCTTACGAAGACGCATCTTTAAAGAACCTTCACCTTTGAGTGTCTCGCCGCATACCTCTGCATACTTAACCCTATGTAGCGAATTTTGATGATTTTCTCCCTTTTCTGATACTAATCTGCTTGCTTCGAGTGCTATCCGTTTTCCAAAAACCAGCCCTTCTAAAAGCGAGTTGCTTGCAAGACGATTTGCCCCGTGAATTCCATTACAAGCGGCTTCACCGCATGCATAAAACCCTTTTATATTCGTCCTTCCGTGAACATCCGTTTTAATACCACCCATGCAATAATGCTCCGCAGGAGCAACAGGAATTTTATCCTTTGTTATGTCTATTCCGTATTGCATGCATGTTTTGTATATGTTAGGGAACCGGTTTCTTACGTAATCCGGATCTTTATGAGAGATATCCAAATACACATTTGAAAAATCAGTTCTTTGTATTTCCTGAAAAATTGCTCTTGACACAACATCCCTTGGCGCAAGCTCTGCCATAGGATGATAATTTGGCATGAAACGCTCACCCAAAGAATTTACGAGAATTGCGCCTTCACCTCTAACCGCTTCAGATATAAGGAAGGAACGGTTTTCCGGATGATATAATACTGTTGGATGAAATTGAACAAACTCCAAATCCATAAGCTTGCAGCCTGCGCGAAATGCCAGTGCGGCCCCATCTCCTGTGGCAACAGGTGGATTTGTGGTGTAATTATATAATTGACCGTAACCACCGGACGCACATACCACCATATCAGAGGCCATAGTTTTAAAGGTTCCGGCGTCCTCATCATAGACCAAAAGCCCTAAGCATCGGTTATTCTCTGTTATTATGTCAACCGCAAAGGTGCGTTCAAATATTTTTACATTTTCACATTTCAAAACCGCATGTATTAATGTATCACAAACTTCCTTTCCGGTTGCATCGCCTGTGTGAATTATTCTATTTTTGCTGTGAGCTGCTTCGCGAGAAAAAGCAAGCTCATGGTTTTCTGTTCTGTCAAAATTAACACCATAGCGGCAAAGTGTTTCTATGTTTTCTGCAGCCTCATTTACAAGCGCCCACACAGTTTCTTCGTCGCATAGTCCTGCTCCCGCATATAGAGTATCCTTAAGATGCAGCGTGGGAGAATCACCTTTGTCAAGGGACACTGCAATGCCACCCTGGGCAAGCACAGAATTACTGATATCCAGTGTTTCCTTTGTAACAACAGCAACATTGAGGTTTCTGTCCATTTGTAGTGCAGTATATACTCCGGCTATGCCGCTTCCAATAATTACTGCGTCGTAATGCTCTACAGGCATTGCCTCTGTGTCAAAATTAGTCAAATATCTGTTCACAATACCCTTCCTCTGGCTCATTTTGCTGAAAATTTAATTTGCGCTTGCGTATGCAATAACGCTTGCAATTACGCCTGCATTAACTAAGTTTCCGGCTTGTGGGTAGCTTTTTTTATCTACCATGTAGAGCCCTGACAATTCTATATGTATATACTCTCTCCGGTAAATGAGTTATGAATTCATTAATTTTTGTCCTGAAAAAGCATATCATACGATAAAATATTCTAAAATGTCAACATTAATTGTAATACGTAAAAAACCTTTTGTAAAGAATCAGTAACCGCTGCTTCTCGTAAGTTAATTACAAGTTATCGTTCATATCCTTTATATTTTATATTATTGTCCTAAAACAACTGCAATAAAAAACAAGTTGTTGAAAATCTTAACCCTTGTAACCCTGTTATACCAATGATTATAAAAGATATTTTTAGACGGAGTTTTTATGGGTTTTTTCTGACTCCTGACTCCTGACTCCTGACTCCTGACTCCTGACTTCTTGCAGCTTTGCTGCGTTATGATATATCTGTATAATAGCGGAAGTTACGCTTCATTTGCACTCTTATGTCTCCTAAAATGCTCAACTTTCCCGCAGTATTTTGGGCGCATGTAGGTACCAGCGCTTCAAAATACTACTCGCAAGCTAAGGTGGGAAAGTTGAGTAAGTTACCTGTTAACAGTAACAATTACAAAGCACGAGGCTAAAAGGCGTTCCCTTCCGGTTGACGGTCTATTTGCTATTTCATTCCTGTAAATCATTTCGCTTGACGCTCCGCCATCTAAAATGGCTGCTTCAGTCACGCCAACTGATATTAATATATCCGCAAGCTCCGATCCGGTAACACCGATACTGTATCCCGGCTGTCTTCCGTCAACAACAAGGAGCACCAGCGTGGATTCATTTATAAGCCCTACTGCTGTTCTTGGTGTGGGAATCCTGAGGTTTCCTGCCCACGGGTCCTCATCTTTTGCAACATTTTCTCCTGCGTTTACTAAAGCACCGGAGCATTGGTAAGCCTGCTCTGCTTCTTCTTCTAAGACGAGACTGATTTTCTGTCCGGGCTTTAGTTCCAGAAGTGGAGATTTGTCAGTCCTTAAATCTGAAATTAAAAACCCATCCTTCGGTATTTTTGTTTCTTTGTCGGCTACCCCTGAGGAAACCACTCTGTTGTTTTCTACGACACAAAAGCTATGGGTTTTCTCTATGCGGTTTGTGAGCCCAAATTCGGGAGTGTATACCAAAATGCCCGGGATCTCCGGGTATGAGTTTACCGCATCTACAGGAAGCCTTTCGTCTCCAGCTTCAATCCAAACCTTAAACGGTGCATCCTGGAATCTTCCTTTACCGTCGTTTATTAAAAGAATTTTTCCATAGCCTATGCTTCCGCTTAAAATTCTGCCATTTTGGATAACAAGACCCGACGGCTGACCATATGAATAATTAAACCCCGCATTAACAATGGCGGTGGCACTATATCTTTTATTTATATCGCTTAAATATTCAAAGCCAAAAATTTTGTCTTGGGCGAGAGCGGGAAAAACCTCCAAATCAGGGTTTTGTAAATCCAGCTCCAACATATAGACAACCTGCGGATTTTTTCTTATTTCAATTTCCATTGTTCTAAAAATTATTGCCTCTCTTGGAGGCAACGACGGTTCCGTTTCCGTGGATGGTAAAGGGCTTTCATCGCCGGACGAATAAGACCCATCCAAAGGAACCTTTTCTGGCTCTTTTGATGGGCCGATACTTGCCGCAATAAGCAAAATAAATATTAATATTAATAACGTAAGCTTAATGATTTTTCTACTCATCTTTAATCGTGTAAATGTTATCCATATTCAGGCTCAGTTGCTTGTATAAAATTTCAGCAATTCCGATTCCCCTGTCTTTTGCATTGCTTATAATTTCGTCATCCAGCATATCCTCGAAGATCCCTCTGCCCGGGCTTTTTTCAAACAGACCGCCTTCAGGAACAGTCTTTTTCATCTGACTGTACATCATTTTCAATATAAGACCCTCAAATTCACTGCAGGCTCCCCGGAGCTTTTCTTTGTCCCCCTCGGAATATGCCTTTCTGAGAACATCCTCAAAAGCCTGATCTTCATTAATTTTTTTTCTATCTATACTGTTTGTAATTTCAATGGAGTTTATGCCTTCAACCTTCATTCCTTAAAACCTCTCCCCATGTCTGGTGTACCACTCTTAGTTATGTAAATCAAATAGTACGTGCATAAATTCATATCTATATATGTTTATGTTAGATTTCCAAGTTTAATATTTGTCGACGCACATATGCATCTTTAGACTCATTTTTTGTACATTTTCTGCTCATCCCTCTGTAAGAGGTATTATCATGCTGTATATCTGTTTGTTTTGCAGAGTTTGTTAAAAAAACCTTAAAAACCATTCGGAACGCTGTATACCTGACTTTACGAGCACGAGCTATCCGGTATATGTTACATATTCAGCGCTTTAAATGGTGCGATTAGCGTTTAAGATTATTTGCCATGCCCAGCATTTCATCCGCTGTTGTAATAGCCTTAGAATTTAACTCATAGGCTCTTTGAGCAGTTATAAGGTTCACAATTTCCTCAACTACCTGCACATTAGAGGCTTCAATGTAACCCTGACGGATAATGCTCGGATCGCCTATCTCTTCATCGAAAACAGCAAACCCTGAAGCACTGTTTTCAGAATACATGTTTCCGCCCATTGATTCAAGGCCTTGCGGGTTATTAAATTTAAAAATGCCTATTACCTGCCCTGTGGGAATAGAGAAACCGTCCTCATCTCTGTAACTGACCTCACCGTGCTCTGATACCGTCATTTGCTCCAGTGGGTATTCAAAATAAATTGGTTCGCCATTTTGATCGAGAACAGGATATCCTCTTGAAGTAGTCAACATATTCCCGTCATCGGTAACAGAGAGCTTAAAGCTGCCATCCCGGGTGTAATAGATATTTTGATCCGAAAAACGAATACTGAAAAACCCGCTGCCGACAATCGCAAAATCCAATTGGTTTTCAGTTTGCTGAAGGCTTCCGCCGGTGAAATCTCTTGATAATGATCTTGCCACAACACCGTGTCCCACTTGGAGATTCACAGGTCTTCCCTGGTCTTCCATCATATATGCCCGCTCCATGGTTACATAAAGCAGATCCTCAAATTCAGCCTTTTCCTTTTTAAAAGCGTTTGTATTCACATTTGCCAGATTATTAGAAATCGTGTCAACATTAAACTGCATCGCCTTCATTCCTGAACTGGCTGTCCAAAGCGCTCTCATCATAATTCTTTCATCCTTTCATATATGATTTCACTTCGTTAACTCAACTTTCCCACCTAAGCTTGTTAGTAGTGTTTTGAGACGCTGATACCGACATGCTGAGGTGTGATATCACACCGACGTCAGTAGCCAGCTGTGCATGCAAGCGTCTAAAACACCTCTTTTACACCCTGCCTACCTCATTTACCGCCTTATCCAGAGTGCCATCCATAGCGGTAATAACACGTTGATTGGCTTCATAGCTACGCATAAGAGATATCATATCAACCATTTCACGAACCGAATCTACATTTGACTGCTCTAAAAAGTTTTGAATGACCCGCCCTGAAAAACCTTCCTCTACAGAAGCTTCTGTGGGACTTAGCAGATTCTCCCCGCTTTTTACAAGTGTGTGAGGATCTTCAAACTGCTTGATTAAAAGCTTATCTACCGTCTGACCATTTTGCGTAATAATTCCATCATCGTCGACTAAAAAATTGTCCTCCGACAATTGGATAACCCCGTTTTCACCCAGAACAAAATATCCCTGATTCGTTATAAGCTGTCCGTTGGAATTCAAATTAAAGCTACCATCCCGGGTATAAAACTCACGAAAGGTATCCTCTTCGGGAACGGCAACACAGAAGAAAGCATTCCCCTCGTCTTTTATGCTGATATCCAAGGGGTTATCGGTTTTAAGAAGCACTCCCTGTTGAAAGTATGTATAGACCTCACCAACATCGTTACTAAATGACAAATCACCAACAGGTACTCCGCCGGTAATCTTGTCTGTATTATCATATAGACGTTGCGCTAAAAGCTTTGGAAAACCTTCCAGCACAACGGTATCCTTTTTGTAACCGTTTGTTGATACATTAGCTAAATTGTTAGCCAGAACATCCATCTTTTTATTTAACGCAAGCATGCTCCAACCTGAGGTATATAATCCACGAATCATAGTTTTGCTTCCTTTTAATAAAATATATGTAATGTAACGCGCTCCCGCGGCTTAACCCACATATTGATATTGAAATCAACCCTTACTTGTTTTATCGGAAAAAATTTATCAAAACATAACAAGCAAAAAAGTGGCTTCGCAACCACTTAAAACGTTAAAAAGCTGCCAGCTTAGAAACCGGCAGCTTAAAATTAATCATTAAGGAAATAACTAAAACTCACCTTCTGTAATTAGATCTTTCCATATTTGCATTCTGTAAAATTTCAAGGTTGTCTAAAACCTTTCCTGTACCGAGAGCCACACAGGAAACGGCATCTTCAGATATTATGACATTAATGCCTGTTCTGTGCTGCAAAAGCTTATCAAGCCCATAAACAAGCGAACCTCCTCCGGTCATGACAATTCCTCTGTCACTAATGTCGGCAGCAAGCTCCGGGGGTGTTTTTTCAAGCACTGAATGTACAGCATCAACTATGCTTGATACCGGTTCTTCGATAGCTTCCATAATCTCTGTGGAGGTTATTGTAATAGTTTTCGGGAGACCGGACACCAGGTTTCTTCCTCTGACATCCATAGATACCTCTTGTACCCTTGGAAAAACAGTGCCTATCTGCATTTTCATTTCTTCTGCAGTGCGTTCACCTATCATAATATTATGCTTTTTTCTCATATAACGGACAATTGCCTCGTCCATCTTATCACCGGCAATTTTTGTTGATGTGCTTACAACGGTGCCGCCAAGTGAAATGACAGCAATATCGGTGGTGCCTCCGCCGATATCAACCACCATGCTTCCACAAGCTTTCGTGATATCAAGACCTGCCCCAATTGCAGCAGCTATAGGCTCTTCTATTAAATATGTCTTTCTGGCACCTGCTTGAATTGCCGCATCTTCAACCGCACGTTTTTCTACTTCCGTCACGCTGCTGGGAACACAAATCATCACACGGGGCTTAAACAGCTTAAAAAGACTATTTCTACATACTTTATTTATAAAATGCTTTAGCATCCTTTCGGTTACCTGGTAGTCTGAAATAACACCTTCGCGAAGAGGCCTTATGGCCACAATGTTACCAGGTGTTCTTCCCAGCATTTTTCTAGCTTCCTCACCAACAGCAAGGAGCTTGTTTGTGTTTTTGTCAATAGCTACTACCGAAGGCTCACGCAAAACTATCCCTTTACCCTTTATATAGACCAAAATAGTCGCAGTCCCTAAATCAATACCAATATCCAATCCCAGACTCAATCGTGACAACCCCTTTTCTATATGTAATTTCACTCTGTATCTATATGTATAAAATGATCCCCCGATTGATGGTTTATGAAGCTTTAACTACATGCTGGTTTTGTTTCAGCCTAATACATATGCTTCATTGATTCGGGTGACCTGCAAGCCCTAAATTACCCACTTTAAGAACCACTGTTATCATTTTTAACCTTTGCCGTATATGTTTGCTTAAAGGGAACGTATTTTAATTATGCCTCTAAAAAAGTTGCATAGACAGTATTCCCCGCAACAAAAAACGATATAAATATTCTTATCATTTCTATTCGTGTCGTCTTTTGTCTATTTTTATATTAGCATATTTAAACCGGAATGCAAGGAATTTTGCAATAAAAAGACCGGATATTATCCGGCCTTCCTTTCATCCTTCTTGTATTTTATCCGTGTAGCCTCTCCACCACGTATGTGCCTTTCCGCCTTATTCTCTTCCAGAATCCGCTTAACCTGTTTCGCCATGGATGGATTAAGCTTTTTAAGCCTTTCGGTAACGTCCTTGTGTACGGTACTCTTACTAATACCAAATGTTTGGGCTGCCGCTCTCACCGTGGTCCTGTTTTCAATAATAAATGTTCCCAGTTCCAACGCTCTCTCTTCAATATACTGCTTCAAAACCGATTCCCTCCTACAGCATCAAAACCTGCCTGGCTTGAGGTGTTTCTGTTAATATTTATATGCACAATCTTACTCGGTTATGTTTTTTCAACAAATTCAGATTATTCTTGTGCTTTAGGCAATACGGTCTTAGGATCTACCAGCTTATCACTTTTGTATACCTCAAAATGCAGGTGTGGAGGATCCATACATTCGAATATAGCAGTATTTCCTACGCTTGATATAGCATCCCCTGCTTTTACTTTCTGGTTAACACTTACCATGCTGTCACTGGCCAGATTTGAATATATAGTTTTATATCCGTTTTCATGGTCTATAGTAATTGTAATACCATAACAGGGATCCTCTTTGATCTCCTTAATATAACCGTCGCCAACAGTTTTTACTGCATTTCCTCTTGGAGCTGCAATGTCTGTTCCCGTATGGGTACGCCACTCATCAAGGGTTTTGGAATATAAAAGTCTATCCATGGCAAAATCCATAATTATTTTTCCTTCTACCGGCATAACAAATTCGGGAGCTTTACCAAAAAGTTTTATTACTTCCTGTGAATCTCCCTCCTTGTCATCTGTTTTGTCAGGAACGTTTGTTGGTTTAGGTACTTTTGTCGGTACAGGTGCTTTGGTTGGTGCGGCTGTTGGCTTTTTAATTGTTTCAACATCAGGCTCAGCTAAATCAGAATCTTCCTCATCCCCACCCATCATTTCGTTGTCTAAGTCAGTTGAAGAATCATGATCCTCAGCTAAGTCAAAAGGCTTTCCATACATGTCTGAGCCTTCGAAAGCCAAATCATCGTCATCTTCGTCATCCAAAAAAACAATTTCCTTCTGACCGTCTTCTGTTGATAATCCCCCCTCCGATATCAAACCATCGTCATCTTCAGGAGAAGAAATCAAGTGGTTTGTAGTGAAGTAAACTGCTCCAACTGCAAGAATACACAGTCCAACCACAACCATGACATAAAAACCACTTTCCTTAAAAAAACTTTTTACTTTTTCTGCCCATTCTTTATTTTCATTATTATAGAATCCTTTATTCTTCACAATGTCCACCTCCAAAAAATATTATTGCCACAGGAAGTGGAATTATACATGGGAGGTATTTTTTCGGTAAAAGAAGTTGTCCTAACTTAAAAAAATGTAGCTTGTACACTTGCGAAATATTTATAACGACTTAGCGTTACAATGCACTATACATTTACGTTGTAAATGTAACTTTCTAATGATGTGACCTGTGCACCCTCGATTACTTCAATTTTGTAATAATTTCATCTGAAAGAGGCTCTATTTCAATCCCGGTATAGTAGTATTTAAGAATATACTCATAATCCTTATCCTTTTGAGCCAGTTCATTCGCACCGCACTGACTCATACCAACACCATGCCCAAAGCCGTATGTTATAATCTCAATTTCATCGTCTTTAGGAAAACTAATTCCAATTTGCGTAGATGCTAATGAAAATATTTCCCTAAATTTAGTACCGGGAACTGTTATACTACCAATTCTGAGCTCCTTCACCCTTTGGCTGTTTGTATATTGAACAACCTCCATATCCGTAGACAAAGAGCCCATAAACACTATGTCGGGATAGGCTTTCATGAGCTTTTCCCTTATTTCTTCACCTGTAAGGGTTACTTTTTTTTCAAAGCTTGAATAATCGCTTTCTCCCTCACTAAAAACACTTTGAAGGTATGGAACACTGTTTACGGAGCTCCACACCTCTTGTACATCCTCGGTTATGCCACCGCTATTAGCATGGTACAAAGGATTAATGATTTCTCCATCATAAGTTAAAATTAAGCCGCTGGTATCAAAAACAGCTTGTTCGATTTTAGCCCAGTTTTTCTCAACATCACTCTTCGGATACCATGCTTTATAAAGATCCTTTGGAATCCATGCCTGGCAATGAGTGGAATTTGTGCAGACATGCGCTCCGAAATGATTGCTCTGAGTATTGCCGTATTTTTCAACTGCTCTACCAAGTGCATAAGTCCTTGCTGCAATTGCTTGAGCTTTTAAGGCCTCCGGGGAAAAGCTCGCCGGCATTTCTGCCGCAACAACTCCAACTATATATTCCTCAAGATTTACACTTTTTATTACATTATCCCTGGTGTTATAAACAATAATTTCAATAGAAGATGGATTTATTACTTCGTCTTGTGGTTTTTTTTCCTTATTGCGAAAGGATCTTGCCAAAGGAAAAAAAATAAGCAGGCATACAATGAGCAATAATGCCTTTTGTCTTTCTTTCATAAAAAAGCAGACCTCCTTCCATATGAAAATATATGCTTTTAGCTTTTGCTTAATGACCGGTTTTGATATAATTATGGCAACATACAAAACCTGATTCGGTGAGCGTGTGTGTATATTAGAAAAAGGTTACCGCTTATTATGAAAAATAAATTTTTAGAACTTGCTCTAAAAGAAGCAAAGCTTGCATATGAAAAGGATGAAGTACCCGTTGGGGCTGTTATTACACACAATGGCACCGTAATTGCTGCTGCCCATAATTTGCGGGAAACAACCAATTCCGCAACTGCGCACGCGGAAACCCTCGCAATCGAAAAGGCCTGCCGTACGCTCGGAACCTGGAAGCTTACGGACTGTGATTTATATGTCACGCTGGAGCCCTGCATTATGTGTGCCGGAGCAATAATAAATGCAAGAATTAGAAACCTCTATTTCGGAGCCTTTGATCCAAAGGCAGGTGCCTGTGGCTCTGTTACTGATGTTTTTAGACTGGACGAATTAAACCATAAGGTAACTGTTTATGCCGGTATTATGGAAGATGAATGTGCAGAAATATTACGGAAGTTTTTTCAGGGAAAAAGAAGAAAATATTACATTTGATTGCCAATTCAACTTTAGTTGACTTTAGCCTATCTCTGAGATAAAATTAATAAGCATATTTAGTCTTTTTTATGGAGAGGTATCGAAGAGGTCATAACGGGGCTGACTCGAAATCAGTTTGTCGGAAACGGCACGTGGGTTCGAATCCCACCCTCTCCGCCACAATTTGTCTGAAAACCCTTGCTGCGCAAGGGTTTTCATCACAGCGTCATAGAACCAAAAACCATGCCGCTTTTTTGTTCTCTGTCCATAAAAGATTCCCTCAAATCCTGATGCTTCTGTGAAGGTCGGACATTGCACTGACCTTCGACACTGGCCAGATATTTCGCCAGCGATTCCTTAGAGATAAGATTTTTGCCATAATAATTTACGGCTTGTATTTTTCCAGCAACCACCCAGTTGTTGATGGTGGTGTCGCTTATAGCTTTCGCCGACTCCTGCTTAGAACTGATATCCAAGTGCGAATAGGTGTCCGCCGTGGTCGCAAAAGTAGAATGCCCAAGCCATTCCCGAATGGACTTCATTGGAATACCTTGCGCAGGAGTGTCTTTTATGGAGAGCTCTCCATAATATTTGACTCTACATAATGGCGCAGGGTCTGTTGCAATGCTTTATAACGAGACCCGATGTCCCGCACCTCTATAGGGGCGGGTACCGATTACCTTAATCAGGCGGCGAGCATATCTCCCGCCTCGATATAACAGTGTGTTTCGATTGCAAGCAATCGCTTCCGTTGTTATAATATTAGCATGACCAAAGTGCTAGTCAGCGGTAAAATAAATAAGATCAAATCACCCCGTTTCCAAAGACAAATAAATATCATTCAAACAAATCTTCTATCTTGCACCCCAGCGCTTGCGCCAGGCTCTGCAGCGAAGACGCCTGTGCTTTATTAATATCATTTTGCTTCTGCTCATAAAGTTGAATCATACGCAGGGCGACACCTGAGGTTTCAGCAAGCTCCTTCTGTGAAAGTCCCCGAGCCTTCCGCAGCCGACTTAAATTGGTTTCACTTTTCCCTTTGCTCTCAATCAAAACTTCATCCGCTACGGAAACAAACTTATTTATATCGGCCTCGTGAAGGGTAGAGTACATATTTAACAGTTCGGCAAAAGGCAAAGCTTTATGGATTTCTTTAAAGCTGTATCCCGAATACCATTGATAATATGCCAGCGCCCAAGCAGCCCAATAGACTGGTGAACGCTCAAAGTGCGGCGCAGGAACTACATCCACAGACTGACCGGTTGTAATCAAAATGACTTCGCGGGCAAGTTCAACCCCGCTTTTCCCTGCAATATATTTTGGATTGCCTCTGCCGAATTCATCCACAAGCCCGGACTGCAAGAACAACATGAAGAATTCATCCGGTTCGTAGTTCAGATCGGAAACTGCATAGACCATCATCGCCGCAAGGGTTTTCTGCGCTTTATTTAGGTAGGATTCTTTGTAAGCGCGGGTCATCGTTTTTCATCTCCTCTCTAAGGATATCCAGCACGTACAGGTCATTCTTCAATGTCTTAATATCTCTTTTCCTGCTTTGATATTCCTGACGAACAAGGTTGTCTCTGCTCATCCGCTTAATGTGATATTCCTGATAGCTTGCCACTTCATAGCCTTCAAAATGGATTTGCTCAAAAGCCTTTGGAGAAATTAAAACCACTTGCTCGCCAAGAGCTCCAAGATGCATAGCCTCACTTAAATCTCGCAAAGATAGGATTCCACTGACAAAATCCTCCGCAAAGGAGAAATATGAATCATCAGCCCTATAGCCTATAATGTAATCCTTCCCTGTCAGAACCGGCATAAAAGTCTGAATGACATATTCTCGCGCCTGCAAGGCAAGTGCCGCAGACATATCAAAAGCGTTCGGCACAAAAGTTGAAAGCGTTTTTATACAGGAGGAAAACTATATACAGATCAATGATGCAGGATTTGAGATGTTGTTGAAGTTGTACCGGATGTGCATATCGGTGAGATTGGAGATTATTTGAAATGAACGATAAAATACTTGCTCAAAACAAGTCCTCTTGGAACGGAATGTCAGACAATTGGTCAGGTACTATTTTACCTGAATGGGGTTGCTCATGCCCAAACGAGGACGAATTACATTTACTTCCTGACTTGCATGGGGAAAAAGTGTTGGAAATTGGTTGCGGAAGCGGTTATTCACTTAAATGGTGCGGCGATCGTGGTGCGGGTGAACTATGGGGACTGGATATTTCCAACCGCCAGCTTGAAAACGCAACAAACCATTTGACAGAAAACGGCTATCATGCAACACTGTTCTGCTCTCCGATGGAGCAAAACCCCGGATTGCCCGAAAACTATTTTGATGTTGCCTACTCCGTCTACGCTATTGGATGGACTATGGATTTACAAACTACGTTTAACCTAATATCTTCCTATCTCAAACCGGGCGGAGTTTTTATATTCAGCTGGGATCATCCCTTTATGCATTGTGTGGATGCGGTGGACAAAAAATTGATTTTCTCCGGCTGTTATTTTGAAAACGAGCCATTTACATTCCATAAGGGTGAAAACCGGCAGCAAGTTCGTCGTTCTAAAGAATGTGGTTCATATACCTCACCAAAAGAGGGATATCCCTTAACACTGTACAACCGTCGTCTGTCAGATTACATAAACGCCCTCGCTGCTGCAGGCTTCGCAGTGGAACGAGTGGTGGAAGAAACAGATAAATCTACGTTGGAGCGGGATGTTGAATTTTCATCAAATTTTTACTCACCGTGTAAAGCAAAACATTTTCCGCTATCACTAATAGTGAAAGTGAGGAAAGTAAATACAATATGAACATCATTTACACAAACAGTATTTCAGTCGATGATTATAATGCCCTTCGAGCCTCTGCCGGTTGGGGAACTATCCATCCGGAGCAAGCAGAGGCTGGACTTGCGGGCAGTACACTTGTCATCGCTGCCAAAGACGGGGATAAAATAGTAGGAACAGCCCGTCTTGTGACGGACGGCGGTTATACTGCACTGATTAAAGATGTCTTGGTTTTGCCGGATTATCAGGGAAAAGGTATTGGCACAATGATGATGACACGCATAATGGATTATCTTAAAAACAAGCTAAAACCCGGATACAGTATTCAAATAGACTTGATGTCGGCTTATGGAAAAGAAAAATTTTATGAAAAGTTTGGCTTTTCCACTCGCCCAAGAGAAAATCGGGGCTCTGGTATGGATATGTGGATTAGAGGATAATTACGGAAGCCGCGAACTCGCGAAAAGGTAATTTCCGTACCACTATTATGAACACAGTAAACGTGGAGGGTTAAATGTAAAAAAACTGGGAATGGAACAATTCAATAAAGCAGCACACTTCTTAAAAACACATGCGCAAGACATTGACAAGGTCATGTTTGAACACTTCTTTGAGAACAAACCTCTTAATGAAGTTGTTGATATCCTAACAACATATCAAAATAAGAATGGCGGATTCGGCACACTCGATTATGATATTGGATACCCATATTCATGCTTGAAACACACGGAAAGCGCCTGCCGGTATATATTTGCTTTGAAACACATCCCGGAAAATCATCCCCTCATCAAACGGCTCATTCCCTATATTGTAGAAAACTATAACTCTATATCAGGTGAATGGGACAACCTAATCGTTCCAGCGGTAAATGATTACCCACATGCGCCTTGGTGGAGATATGATGAAAAGAAACCGTCCATTCCTAAGAGCAGAGCTGATTTGATAGATCATTATAATCCTAACACTAATTCCGCTTTAGCGGGCATGCTCGTTAAATATTCATCTTTTGTACCGAAAGAGATATTGGACAGGATCACTGCTGTTGTAGTTGATAAAATTAAATCCAGTTATGTGTTTGGACAATACGGCATGATGTCCGATGTTTATTTCGTAAATGCGCTAAAAGAAGAGCATTTAAAAAAAGACTTGCTTAAAACACTTATGGGCGACGGTAAGCTGATTTCTCTTCTTGATGGTAATTGGGGAACGGAAAACGCCTATAAATTATGTCATTGGATTGATACCCCCGAGCATCCTTACTATCCGATGTATAAGGACGCTGTGCAGAGCAATTTTGATTTCTTAATTGGTTCCCAAGAAGTGGATGGCAGTTGGTCGCCGAATTGGTCTTGGGGCGAACCAGAAGTATGGAGCAGAGTATTGAATCGGCTAAAAGGAGTACTAACATTCAACTTCTTGTGGACACTTAAAAAATTTGATTGCATAGATTCTGAAATTCGAGCATTAATTACGGACATCTGATCCTCATAAAAAATTTGATTGACGTAACCATAGTATTCGAATGCACTATGGAATGAAACACAAGAATCTTCAGTAATATCAGTTGCGATCATAAATCGATTTGCAATGAATATCGAGAGGTAATTAAAGTCAGAACTACATAAGGACTACGGCAATCTGTAGAGTGGTTGAACGAGAGGAATTGGGAACATCGAAAGGGTT
>ENA-UOOR01001333-UOOR01001333.1-fermentation-metagenome-genome-assembly--contig:-NODE-1333-length-29716-cov-5.421631_pt1 | contig 29716 bp, 22 predicted proteins | sample MGYA00245780_ERZ724029 | MGnify/ENA primary metagenome ERZ724029 (study PRJEB28704, sample SAMN03018315) | fermentation metagenome | biome: anthropogenic terrestrial biome; feature: soil; material... | reverse complement strand
AGTTATTTGCACATAAAAAAGGTGTAGGTAGCTCAAAAAATGGTCGTGACAGCAACTCTAAAAGACTTGGAGTAAAAAGAACTGACGGTCAGTTTGTACTGGCAGGAAATATTCTTGTAAGACAAAGAGGGACTAAACTTCACCCCGGTCTGAATGTAGGTATCGGAAGCGATGATACATTGTTTGCAATGGTAGACGGTAAAGTTAAGTTCGAAAGAAAAGACAAAACAAGAAAGCAAGTTAGTGTATATCCTTGTGAATTAGAAGCATAATGAAAACACAGGGGCAGACATGGGGACGACATCTGTCCCCGATGTCTGCCCTGTTTTTAAATTAAGGCTGGAAAAGAAAAGGTTGGGATAAAATGTTTGTAGATATAGCAAAAATTAATGTCAGGGCCGGAAACGGCGGAAACGGCAGTGTGGCATTCAGACGGGAAAAGTATGTGCCCATGGGCGGACCCGCCGGCGGCGACGGCGGTGACGGCGGCAGCGTAATATTGGTTGCTGATGAAGGGCTTCGAACATTAATGGATTTCAGGTACAAGAGACACTATCAGGCTGAAAATGGCGAAGACGGAAGAGGAAAAAAACAGTATGGTTCTGACGGAAAATCTCTTGTATTAAGAGTACCCGTAGGAACCCTTGTGAAAGATGAAGAAACAGGAATAGTTCTGGCAGATTTAAAAACCAACAGACAGGAATGTGTGGTTGCAAGAGGTGGTCATGGAGGCAAAGGAAATGCAAAATTTGCAAATTCCGTAAGGCGTACTCCCCGTTTTGCAGAAACCGGAACAAAGGGTGAGGTCAGGGAAGTCGTGCTTGAGCTGAAACTTTTAGCTGACGTTGGCTTAATTGGATTTCCTAATGTGGGAAAGTCAACTATACTGGCATCAATAACAAGTGCAAAGCCTAAAATTGCAAATTACCACTTTACCACGTTAAAGCCGAACTTGGGAGTTGTAAGCATTGGAGAAGGTCACAGCTATGTAATGGCGGATATACCGGGACTTATTGAGGGCGCTTCTGAGGGAGCAGGCTTAGGGCATGAATTTTTAAGACATGTGGAAAGAACCAGGTTACTTTTGCATGTAATTGATGCATCAGGTCAGGAAGACAGAAATCCGGTAGATGATTTTTATAAGATTAACGAGGAACTGAAGCAATACAGCGAGCTGCTGTCAGAAAAGGAACAGATTATAGTTCTTAATAAACTGGATTTGCCTCAAGCACAGGAAAACCTGGAGAAAATAAAAAAGGAATTTTCCAAAGATTACGAAATAATTGAAGTTTCGGCGGCAACGGGAGCTGGACTTGATGCTTTAAAGAAAAGGGCGTACGAAAGACTTCTTCAGATTGAGGAAGAAATAGACTTCGTTGATGAGGAAGAAGTTGAAAGCTTCTATGACAGAAAAGAAAGAGATACGATTGTTATCACCAAAGAAAATGATTATTATCTTGCAGAAGGAGAATTTTTGGAGAGACTTGTTAATTCTACAAATTTTGAGGATTTTGAGTCCTTCAGCAACTTCCAAAAGGTTCTGATTGATAAAGGTGTAATAGAAAGATTAAGAGAAATTGGTGCAAAAGAAGGAGACTTAATAAGCGTCTGCGGAGTAGAATTTGATTTTGTAGACTAAGAAACAGGAGGGAAAATGCTAACCGGAAAGCAAAGAAGTTATTTAAAATCTCTTGCCAATGGAATTGATTCAATAATGCAGATTGGCAAGAGCGGAGTAACGGAAAATGTTATAAAGCAGGTTGATGATGCGCTTGAATCAAGAGAATTGATTAAAATCAGCATATTGGATAACAGTATGCTGGAGGCAAAGGATACTGCAAATGAAATCGCAGCTGCCGTACAAGCAGAATATGTGCAAAGTATAGGCAATAAATTTGTTTTATACAGAGAATCTAAAGAAAAGCAAATAAATCTTCCATAACCGCCGGACACGGGGACACCCCGTGTCCGCGGCTTTATCCTCCCAACGTTACATCCTGCATGTAATACCATTTCATTGCATTATGAAATTGTTCGGGTTTAAAATCCGGCCACATTTCATCTATGGTATAAATATCTGAATAAACTGACTGAATAGGAAGAAACCCAGACAATCTTTTTCGCCCTCCCCATCTTAAGATTAAATCAATTCTTGATATATCCTTTGAATGAAGACTGTCCATAATATTTTTTCTGTTAGAAGTACCCGCAAGGTTGGAGATGTCCCAGTCCCAGCCATAATTGACTAAAAAGTTTACCTTGGTTCCTCCTGAACCTATGTTTGTTCTTTCGGTGTATTTTAACAGCTCTTTTGGAAATATTGATGAATTAGTATTTCCTATCACAAGAAGTGATACATTTTCATTTGCTATTAAATTTACTGCATCAATGCAAGATTTTACAAAAGCTTCGATTTGCACTTTTGGTCTTTTGCAGTTATCTGTGGTGAAGCCATAGTATGTAATTTCATCAATTCCGTATTCCTGTGCAAGTCTCAGAGCCTGAAGACCAGGATCAAGTCCGTATTCATAACCTTGCTGTTTTTGAAGTCCCTTATCCAAAGCCCATCTTCTGTTCCCGTCAGGTATAAGACCGATGTGTTTAGGTATCCTCATGAAATTCCCCTTTCCTTCCTGATAAAGGTATTATTAACGAATAATAGGGAATTATTCCTGACTTATTTATTCACATCCGGAACTTTTTTTAATATAATAATACTCCCACTGTCATTTAAGGTTTATCAAAGAAATATATAGTATAATAAATTTTTATATGTAATAGTTTACTCAAATTTTACAAAATTGCAGTCAAGCCATTACAATAGAATTGTAAATTAGTTAAAGGAGGTGAAAGTTATGATAAAAGGTATATTATTCGACAAGGACGGCACTCTTATAGATTTTTCTTTATGGAGAGATGCAGGGATAAAAACAATTAAATCCATAATGGATGAATACAATTTAAAAGATGAAAAACTTTTTGAAGAGTTGAAAAAATCAATCGGAATTACATGGAACGGAGTGGATCCTTTTGGGGCACTTGCCTATAGATCCCATGAGGATTTGGCTGCAGAGCTTCATTTTGTACTGAGTAAGTACAGAAATATTGATTTATGCGAATTCCAATCCCATGTAGTAGAATTAATCAGGGAAAAAGTATTGAGAGATACTGTACAGTTTAAAGAAATGGCTGATATACAAGCACTGTATAAGCACCTTAGTTCTAAGGGAATCAGGATGGGGATGGCCACTGCAGATTCTCATAGGTCAGCAATGCATATGATTGACAAGCTTAAACTCAATGAGTGCTTTGATTTTATTGGTTCCAATGATGGTGTTATGAAGCAGAAGCCGGATAAAGATATGTGTGTCAGATTCTGCAGTATGTACGGATTAGCGCCAAATGAAGTGGCAATAGTAGGAGATTCTTACAGTGATATGTTGTTTGCCAAGAATTCAGGAGCCATTGGTGTTGGAGTTTTATCAGGAGTAAGCTGCAAAATAAATTTAAAAGATATTGCAAATGTAATAATTCCTACGATAGATTCTCTGTTCGATGACGATGTTCTGGCATCTTTAGAGGATGAAAGCTATGAAGCAATAGAGCTGTGGACAGCTTAAGCCTATGAATTACGGACGTAATTCACAGGCTTATTTTTTTTCTCAAATTTAGTCATAATTTTGGGAAGGAAGGTAATAATATGTATATATAACTTAATGGGAGTGTATTATGAACGAATTTGAGAAAATAAAAAAAATGTACGAGAATGGGTTCCGCTGTATAAGATACGACGATACCAAGGATGGAGAAATGTGTATATATTTTAAAAATTTTGAAAATGAAGATTCACAAGCTTTAAGAGTACAGGGATTTGAACAAAAAATGCAAATAAAAAATTTTATAAATCAAAATTCCATGAAATAACTGGGAACCTGTCTTCCACCTTAAAATTGAAAAGGACAAGTGTCGCAATTACATCTTGTAAAGATTGCACTTCTAATATATAATGGAGTATAAAGATAATAGGAGGCGCATATGAGTACCACAGATAAAATTTTTATACAAACATGCAAGGATATACTTGCAAATGGAGTGTGGGATACTGAATATACTGTAAGACCAAGGTGGGAAGATGGCACACCGGCTCATACTATTAAAAAATTCGGAATAGTTAACAGGTATAATTTGCAGGAAAGCTTTCCTATTCTAACATTAAGAAAAACCAACTTTAGTGCTGCTGTTGATGAACTTTTGTGGATATGGCAGAAAAAATCTAACAATGTGAATGATTTAAACAGTCACATATGGGATTCATGGGCAGATGAAACAGGATCCATAGGCAAAGCATACGGATATCAGCTTGGCATCATGCACAAGTATAAGGAAGGCGAATATGACCAGGTGGACAGAGTTATTTATGATTTGAAAAACAATCCTGCAAGCAGAAGAATAATGACGAACATATATAATTTTCAGGATCTTCACGAAATGCACCTATACCCATGTGCCTACAGTATGACATTCAATGTTTCAGGAAATAAATTAAATGCAATATTAAATCAGCGCTCCCAGGATGTTCTGGCAGCTAACAACTGGAATGTTGTACAATATTCGATTTTGGTACATATGATGGCTCAAATAAGCGGTTTGCAAGCAGGGGAACTGATCCACGTTATTGCGGATGCGCATATTTATGACAGACATATTCCGATTATTGAGGAGCTCATAGAAATGGAAGAGCATGACGCTCCAATTCTTGAAATAGATAAATCTATTGATAGTTTTTATGATTTTACATTGGATAGCTTTAAACTGATTAATTATGAATACAATCCGTTTAAAGTAAAGGTCCCGATAGCAATATAGCAATATAAAGGAGAAGATATGAAGATATGAAACTGATAGTTGCGGTAGCAAAAAATTGGGCCATAGGCTACAATGGCGGATTGCTTTTCGATTTGCCTGACGATATGGAATTTTTTAAAAACACTACTCTCAATAAGGTTGTGGTAATGGGGAGAAAAACGCTCTTGTCATTTCCTGAAGGAAAGCCATTGAAGGACAGAACAAATATTGTTTTGACTACAGACAGAGATTTTGAGCAGGAAGGATGCATTGTATGCAATTCTCTGAATGAATTGTTTGAGGAATTGAAAAAATATAACGATGAAGATATTTTTATAATAGGCGGTGGCAAAATTTACAACGATTTATATCCTTATTGCAGCGAGGCGCTTATTACAAAGGTTGATGCGGTAGTGAACGCAGATACGTTTCTACATAATTTTGACGAGGATAAAGGATGGTATTTATCCTATGCATCAGAAGTGCATGAAAACAACGGAATGAAATTTATTTTCAACACATATAAAAACAATAGTATCATGCAGTACAAATAATTACAAAAAAATGATTTGAGAAAAAAATGATTTGAGCTATTTAAGCTCAAATCATTTTTTTAGCAGTACTTGCTATTTCATCAACAATACATTCAAATTATTTAATCTTTATTTCGATTGGTCCTTGTTGCTAATGGCGGCCTGCAGATGCGTCCTGTATATTGCCTTTTTCTATATCATTGTATCCCTGTTTTAGTTTTGCATGAATTTCTTCTGTTGTCATCAAATCAGCATTTATTGAAGCCGGTGGTTTAGGAAGTGTTACAGCAAAAGGTATTCCACCTGTCATTGAAATTTGCTTTAGATAAATATCTATTGCTGTAGACATAGGTATGCCAAGTTGTGATAGAACTTCTTCTGCTTTTCTTTTTACATCAGGATTAATTCTTAAATTTAAGGTTGTAGTTTTTTCCATGTTAATCATCTCCTTATAATAATATTGTAACGCTTTTGTCGTTACTTTTCAATATAAAATTTTGATTTTTATGTAAAAACTTCTGACGAAGCGTTATAAGGAGGCTTTTTGGGTATGTAAAGAAAAATTAAAAACCAAGGTACTGATACCCAAAATCCGGGTTACCAGCACCTTGGTTTATGTGACATTAAAATTCCCTCAATCTGTTGCCGTGTAAGGCTTTCGCGCCACGTATCCTACACTCAACTCAATGATTACTTCGCTTTCAAAGCTGCCTGTGCAGCTGCTAATCTTGCAACAGGAACTCTGAATGGTGAGCAGGATACATAATCTAAACCTGTTTTATGGAAGAATTCTATGGAAGCAGGGTCGCCGCCGTGCTCTCCGCAAACACCCAGGTGAAGATGCTCCTTTGCACCTCTTCCAAGCTTAACAGCCGTTTCAACCATTTTACCAACACCAACCTGGTCGATGCTTTGGAACGGATCTTGTTCAAGTATGCCGGCTTCTTTGTAGTCCTCAAGGAATTTTCCTGCATCATCTCTTGAGTAACCAAAGGTCATCTGTGTCAGGTCATTTGTTCCGAAGGAGAAGAAATCTGCATATTCAGCAATTTCATCTGCAGTTACGCAAGCTCTTGGTATTTCTATCATTGTTCCGACAAGATAGCTTAGGTTTGAATTCTTTTCTTTCTTGGTTTCTTCTGCAACTTCAATTATCAGTTTTCGAAGTATTTCAAGCTCTTCCTTTTTACCTACCAACGGAACCATTATTTCAGGAACTATTGTGATGTTTTCTTCTTCTGATACTTCTATTGCAGCTTCAATTATTGCCCTTGCCTGCATTCTTGCTATTTCAGGATATGATATGGCAAGCCTGCAGCCTCTGTGCCCGAGCATAGGATTAAATTCCTGCAGACCGTGGATTGTTGCCTTTAATTTTGAAACAGGAACATCCATATCTTCTGCCAGTTCTTTTATATCCTCTTCATCAGTAGGTATAAATTCATGAAGAGGAGGATCCAGCAATCTTATTGTAACGGGTCTTGTTCCCATAGCCTTAAATATTCCCTTGAAGTCATTTTTCTGCACAGGAAGCAGTTCGGATAATGCTTTTTCTCTTTGTTCAACAGTATCGGAAATTATCATTTTACGGACTGAGAATATACGGCTTTCTTCAAAGAACATGTGCTCAGTTCTGCAAAGACCTATTCCTTCTGCTCCAAATTTTAGTGCTGTTTCAGCATCTTTAGGAGTATCGGCATTTGTTCTTATACCAAGTTTCCTGAATTCATCTGCCCATTCCATAAGCTTTCCGAAGTTTCCGGAAATATTAGCTTCCACAGTTTTTATTGTTCCCTTGTACACACTGCCGGTGCTTCCATCAAGAGAAATGTAATCTCCCTCATGGTATTCTTCACCTTTTACTGTCATAATTTTTGCTGCTTCATCAACCTGAATTGCTTCACATCCTGCCACACAGCATTTTCCCATGCCTCTTGCCACAACAGCAGCGTGAGAAGTCATGCCTCCTCTGGAGGTTAGAATACCCTTTGCCTTGTTCATTCCTTCAATGTCTTCCGGTGATGTTTCTTTTCTGACAAGTATTGCGGCTTCTCCTCTGTCAGCGGCAGCAACTGCGTCATCAGCATCAAAATATATTTTACCTGTTGCAGCTCCGGGTGAAGCTGGAAGTCCTTTTGCGATAGGAGCTGCTTTTTTCAGTTCATCAGGATCGAATTTTGGATGAAGAACCTGATCCAGTGATTTTGGTTCAACTCTCATTACTGCTTCTTCCTTGCTGATCAGGTTTTCTCCAACCATCTCAACTGCCGCTCTCAAAGCTGCTTCGGCAGTTCTTTTTCCTGAACGAGTCTGAAGGAAGTACAATTTTCCTTGTTCTATGGTGAATTCAATATCCTGCATATCTCTGTAGTGCTGCTCCAAAGTATGTGCTGCTTCAATGAATTGCTTATAAATTTCAGGCATTACATCATTTAATTTGTCAATTATTAATGGAGTTCTTATACCTGCAACAACGTCCTCACCCTGAGCATTTATTAAAAATTCACCAAATACCTTTTTTTCTCCAGTGGATGGATTCCTTGTAAATGCAACTCCTGTGCCTGAAGTATCTCCCATGTTTCCAAATACCATAGACTGAACGTTTACTGCTGTTCCTATGTCATGAGGAATGTCATATAAATTTCTGTAGGTTATGGCTCTTGAATTATTCCATGATCTGAATACTGCTTCAACTGCCATTAAAAGCTGTTTTTCAGGCTCTTGAGGGAAATCTGTATTTGTTTCCTGTTTGTAAACCTTTTTGAATTCGCCTGCTATATATTTTAAATCATCTGCAGTAAGCTCTGTATCATACTTGTAACCATTTTTTTCTTTTGTTCCGTCAAGTATTTCATCGAATTTATCCTTTGATATTCCTAAAACTACATCACCAAACATCTGGATAAATCTTCTGTAGCTGTCATAGGCAAAGCGAAGATTTTCTGTTTTGGCTGCAAGGCCTTCAACAGTTTTATCGTTTAACCCAAGATTTAATATGGTATCCATCATTCCGGGCATGGAAAATTTGGCACCTGAACGCACTGATACAAGCAGCGGATTACTGACATCACCAAACTTTTTGCCTGTTTGTCCTTCAAGCGTTGCAAGCGCTGATTTAATCTGATTGATTATTTCATCTGAAAGCTTTTTTCCCTGTACATAAAACTCAGTACAAGCTTCAGTAGTTACAGTTAATCCTGGAGGTACTGGGAGACCTATATTGGTCATTTCACATAAATTTGCACCCTTTCCTCCCAATAAATCTTTTTGCGAAGCACTGCCTTCCTTAAATAAATAAACCCATTTTTTGTTCAATTTTTTCCTCCTATATTAAAATTTCTTTTTATCCCAATTCTTAAGGTCATATGTATATGGCTTGGGAATAGGTTATCATCCTAAAATGCTGCCCTAAATATATGCAACATAAATATATGAAATATAATATAGTATTTGGTTTAAAAAGTACAGCAAATTTTTCATAAATAGAAAGAAAATAATTAAAATAACTAAAATGACGAAAATAATTAAAATAATTAAACTAATTAAATTTTGACATATTTATTTAAACATTGTATAATTGTCAGTAATTTAATAGGCAGAAAGAGGTAATGATGAGTTATTTAGATAACATAAATTCACCGACAGATTTAAGAGAGCTTAATGTAAATGAATTAAAAATTCTTAGCAGTGAATTAAGAGAATATATTATTGAAAGTGTTGCCAAAACCGGCGGACACTTAGCATCTAACTTAGGAGTTATAGAGCTTACCATAGCTTTACATTATTCATTTAATACTCCTTATGACAAAATAATATGGGATGTCGGACATCAGTCATATATACATAAAATTTTAACAGGCAGGAAAAATCAAATGTCTACATTGAGGCAGCTGAACGGATTAAGCGGATTTCCCAAACGTGCTGAAAGTGTTTATGACGTGTTTGACACCGGTCACAGCAGCACATCTATTTCTGCGGCAATAGGAATGGCCAGAGCAAGAGACTTAAAAAGTGAAGATTATGAAGTTGCTGCGGTAATAGGAGATGGAGCACTTACCGGCGGAATGGCATTTGAGGCATTGAACGATGTTGGTCGAAGCAATACAAAGCTAATCATAATTTTAAATGATAACGAGATGTCTATTTCGAAAAATGTGGGAGGCTTATCTCAGTATTTACGTAAATTAAGAACAGATTCAAGATATTTATCTACTAAAAAAGATGTTGAGAAGCTGCTGAATGATATGCCTGTGGGAGGAAGAAGAATAAAGTCGTTTTTAAAAAGAGCTAAAGATGGAATTAAACAAATGGTTGTTCCCGGCATGCTTTTTGAGGAGCTTGGACTTACATATATGGGACCCATTGACGGACACAATATTGAGGAACTTTTACAATCATTCAAAACAGCTAAAAATTTAGAAGGACCAATCCTGATGCATGTTATAACCAAGAAGGGCATGGGATATAAGTATGCGGAGCAAAGACCAAATGAGTTTCATGGTGTTTCCCCCTTTAATGTACTAACGGGAGAAAATTTAAAAAAACCTGCAGGGCCTTCTTATTCGGACGTTTTTGGAGAAAAGCTTTGTAAAATAGCAGAAAAAAATGAAAATGTTGTTGCTATAACAGCGGCCATGACAGATGGAACAGGGCTGACAGGTTTTGCAAAAAAATTTCCTAAACGTACTTTTGATGCGGGAATTGCTGAACAGCACGCAGTAACCATGGCCGCAGGATTTGCCGTTAACGGTGTAACTCCTGTTGTTGCTTTATATTCATCATTTTTGCAGAGAGCATATGACCAGGTTGTCCACGATGTTGCTTTGCAAAATCTTCATGTTATTTTAGCCATTGACAGGGCAGGGTTGGTTGGAAATGATGGTGAAACGCATCAGGGAGTTTTTGATGAAGGATTTTTATGCCAAATACCAAATATGACAGTTATGGCGCCCTGTGATTACAGAGAATTTGAAAACATGCTGGAATATGCGGTAAATCAGTATAGCGGACCCATTGCCATCAGGTATCCAAGAGGAAGCTCAAAGTCAAATATAACCGGAAGTGATACAAAAATTGAAAAAGGCAAAGGTGTAATTGCCGCTCCCGGAAAAGACGTTACAATTATTGCATCCGGGAAAATGGTTAATACAGCATTGGATACAAGAGAAGTTCTTAAAAGTAAAAATATTGATGTTGAGGTCTTAAACCTAAGATTCGCAAAGCCATTAGATAAAGAGCTGATATTAAAATCCGTAAATAAAACAGAAAGAGCTGTTATTATAGACGAAGCATGCTGCTGCGGAGCAGCTTTGATTATTAAAGATGTTATGCCAAAGTCTGTGGATGTAATGCTTAAGACTCTTCCGGATAAATTTATTTCTCATGGTTCGGTAGATGAACTGCTGAATAAAAACGGATTAGATTCACAAAGTATTGCAGAGGACATCGAAAAATGGATGAATAAGTAAGATGTTACTTTGAATAGGAACATCTTTTTATAAATATAACCCAAAAAATATTATTTGCTATTGAAAATTTAAGCATTATACTTTATTATTATTATGTAATTAAAAAATTTTACATAATGGGAATTTTTACTAAGAACTTGTATATTCGGAATATCAATATAAGGATAAAGGGGATCTGATTATGAATAAAATAGAAATAGTTATCAGTGATAAGAAGTATAATGTCAAAACCGATGAAAGTCCCGAATACGTTAAATATATAGAAACTGTAATAAATGAACAAATTAATGTAATAGCAAACTCTAATAAACGATTTAATGAAATGGACAAATTAATACTGTCTTCATTTATAATTGTTGATAAATATGTTAAGCTTACAAACGAGATGAACGATTTCAAAAGTAAAATATCGTCTGATATAAGTGTTCTTGAAGAACAAAAAGAAAAGGCTCTAACAGAAAAAGATGAGGCGATGTCTAAATCTTCGGAAGCAATTCTTGAGAAAGAAAGATATAAGGAAAAGCTTCTGGCAAGAGATAATGACAGAGAGTATTTAAATTCTCAAATATCCAAGCTGCAGGACAAAATAAATGAACAGGAGCAGCAGCTTTTAAAAAGCGAAATGCTGATTAATGAATTAAAAAATAAAAATGAAGAGCTTGAAGAAGTATGCCAGGAACTTAGGAACGAACGTGAGAATTTCACCAGAGAGCTTAGCTTTATGAACAATACAAAAAGCAGTCTTAACGGCAGAATCTCAAAGCTACAGTTAAAGCTTAACGAAAAGGAACAGGTGGTTTCACAGCTTGAAAAGACTGTAAGAGAGTTAAAAAACACTAATGAGGATAAAAGCCAGAAATTATACAATATCGGAGATGAACAGCAGAAGCTGAATTTAATAATCGAATCCAAAGAAAATGACATTGAATCATTAAATAATAAAATAATTGCATTACAGAACAAATTAAATGAAAAGGATGAAGTTATAGGTAATAAAGATAAGGCAATTGCAGATTATAAAAACAGTGCGGATTTATTAAAGAAAAAATATGATGCTGTAAATGATGAGAAGGAAAAGTATTTGGAAGAGCTGTTAATGACAAATAACGATAAAGAGAGTCTGATTAATTCAGTTAATGAATTACAAGAAAAAATAAATCGCAAAGAAGCGGAAAATTTTCAAAATCATTTAGAAATAGAGAAGCTGAAAAAAGATAATAATGAGCTTATGCAGCTTTTAGAAGAAGAAACAGCCAATTAAATTAATAATGGGAACGAATGCGTTCTTTATAAAACAGGAGTAAAAATGAAGCAAAAAGTAGAACTATTGGCACCGGCAGGAAGCATGGAATCCTTTTATGCCGCAGTTAACAGCGGAGCAGACTCAGTGTACCTGGGCGGAAAATTGTTTAATGCCAGAGCAAATTCACAAAATTTTGAGAAGGATGAAATGAGCCATATTATTTCCTATGCCCATAACAAAAATGTAAAGGTATATGTTACATTGAACATTGTATTAAAAGATGCAGAAATAATTGACGCATTAAACTATGCTCAATTTTTATATGAAAATGATGTAGACGCAGTAATAGTACAGGATCTGGGATTATTATTACTGTTAAGAAAACACATACCCGGACTGCCGGTCAATATAAGCACTCAGTCTGTAGTGTATGATGCTTATGGGGTTGATTTTTTTGAGTATTATAATGTGAACAGAGTAATTATGGCCAGAGAAATGCCTCTTGAGCAGCTTAAAGAAACTGTAAAGAATACAAAAACAAAGCTGGAAGTTTTTATTCACGGAGCACTTTGTACCTGCTATTCGGGACAATGCTATATGTCAAGCTTTCTTGGAGGCAGAAGCGGAAACAGGGGAAAATGTGCTCAGCCCTGCAGATTGAGCTACAGTTTTTATGACAAGGAAAATAATCAGCCGGTTGATGAATTCGGAACTATTCCTGTGCTTAGCCTTAAAGATTTTATGGCCGGGGAAACAATAACTCAGCTCATTGAGGTCGGTGTTACCACATTTAAGATTGAAGGAAGAATGAAAGGACCTGAATATACTTCGACAGTTGTTGAATACTACAGAGAGATTATCGACAACTATTATTCAGGCAGGAAAGCAAACTTAAATGATTTGAGGGAAAGAGCAGTTACAACATTCAGCAGGGGATATACAAACTCATATTTAAAGCCGGACAGCAACGATGAAATGTTTGCCAGAACAAGTTCGGGTGTAAAGGGCGAAAACATGGATGAAATCCGTGAAGAAACCTTGGATAAATCTAAAGAATTTTCAAGCTATAGAAGAATAAAAATAAATTTTGAATTGATTCTGAAAGTTGGAGAAATGGCTCGACTGATTGCCACAGACAGTAAAAATACTGTGGAGGTAAAAAGCAGTGAAGCTTGTGAAGTCAGCATCAAAAATCCAATAACCTACGAAATGGTACATGAACAGCTTGGCAAACTTGGCAATTCCATATATGAACCGGGAGTATTGAGCATTGATGCAGATGAAAATGTGTTTGTAAGGAAAAGTACGTTAAACCAGTTGAGAAGAGATGCTGCTGATATGCTGTATAAGATGGGTGCGGTTCACTACAACAGAAAAGAATCAGGGAGCATAACAGTAAATGAAGTATTTTCATCTGAAAATACAAAAAGAACGCTAAGAACGGTTAATCCAAAAATAAGCCTTAAAATAAATGAAAATGATGACTTGTACCTTGCCGATAAACAAAAAGTAAAAAGATTATATGTTCCATATGATTTGGATATGAACTTGGTCAGAGAGGCAAATATTGAAGAAAAGTACTTATATTTGCCGAATATTGTTTCAAATTCACAATATAATACCTTTAAAGAGAACATGGAGCTGTATGAAGATATATTTGACGGCGTATGTGTCAACAATGTGGGAAGCTTTTATTTCTTTTCTGAAAACAGCAGACTTAAGCTTCACTGCGGACAGTTTTTTAATGTAATTAATACATTTTCATCAAGGCTTTTGGAGGAAAGAGGAGCAGAAGGCTTTACATTTTCAGTGGAAGCAAATATAAGGGATATAGAAAGTATTACAAAGCATGCTTCAATAAAAACTGAAATTATTGCTCACCAGTATGTCCAGCTCATGGTCATGAAAAACTGTCCCATGTCAATGTTGAAAAATTGCAGAAACCTTCAGGACTGCAAAGACTGTGCATACAGAAACAAATATTCTCTGAAGGACAGAAAAGGTGTGTATTTTAATGTTGAAAGAGAGAATAGGTTAACACATATATATAATTCAGTTCCGCTGACATTAATAGGTAAGGTGAAAGATTTTATCAATGCAAATATAGAATATTTTATGGTGGATACAAAGTGGCTTGATAGTCCGGAGGAAGTAATTGATGCATTGTATTGCGAAATAAATGGTGTGCAGGTTTCCGGGATACTAAAGGAAAACAGCTTTACCAGAGGTCACTATTTAAAAAACATACTGTAGAGGTAGTTATGATACAAAAATCAAAATCAGTGTTGGAGTTCGATAAAATAATTGAAAAGCTTTCTGAATTTGCGGAAACACAAAAAGGCAAGGAAGAAGTGAGAAAACTTGATGTATCCTCTGACCTGGATGGTGTAAAATTTAAACAAAAACAAACTGCAGAAGCACTTTCCATAATAATTGAAAAAGGTTCACCTCCCTTGGGGGGAGTAACCGATATAAAAGAATATGTAAAAAGAGGGTCTGTGGGAGGAATAATATCCTTAAGAGGCTTGTTAAGCTGTGCAGATACACTGAGGGCAGCAAGACTTGTAAGGAATTATGTGCTTTTGGACAGCAAAGAAGATGTTCATCATGAACTTTTAGAGGAACTGTGTTTAGATATATATTCGAACAAAGAAATCGAAGATAAAATTTATGATGTCGTAATAAGCGAAGAAGAAATAGCAGATGATTCAAGCCCGGATTTAAAACGAATAAGAAGAGAAATACAATTAAAACAAAATTCCATAAAAAATAAAATTAATCAAATTTCAGGCTCGTCAACCATGCAGAAATATCTGCAGGAAAATATAGTAACCATGAGAAATGACAGATATGTGATTCCTGTGAGAAAGGAATACAGAAGCATGGTTAAAGGAATCGTACATGACCAGTCTTCAACCGGCTCCACATTATTCATTGAGCCTATGGCAATTGTTGAAATGACCAATGAGATATCAGAATTAAAGATTGATGAAAAAAAAGAAGTGGAAAGAATACTTTTAGAACTGAGCTGTATGATAGGAGACATTGCCTCTCAGATGATATCAAACCAGGAAATACTTACACAGCTTGACTTTATATTTGCTAAAGGTAAGTATGCCATAAGCATCAACGGCATAGAGCCAAAAGTAAATGACAGAGGATATATACGAATAAAAAAAGGAAGACATCCTCTGATAAATCCCGAGGTAGTTGTTCCAATAGACGCATACCTGGGGGATGAGTTTACAACATTAATTATTACAGGCCCAAATACCGGAGGAAAAACGGTTTCATTAAAAACCCTTGGGCTGTTTACCCTTATGGGAATGGCAGGACTTCATCTTCCGGCAGAATACGGTACGGAAATATCTGTTTTCAGTGCAGTTTATGCGGATATTGGAGATGAACAGAGCATTGAGCAGAGCCTCAGTACTTTTTCATCTCATATGACAAATATTGTTAAAATAATGAAGGAAGTTGATGAAAAGTCTTTTGTCCTGTTTGATGAGCTGGGTGCGGGAACAGACCCCACAGAGGGTGCAGCCCTTGCCATAGCCATACTTGAAACTCTTCACCAAAGAAAAATAGTTACTGCCGCAACCACCCACTACAGCGAGCTTAAGCTCTATGCTTTGACTACAGAAGGAGTTATTAACGGAAGTGTGGAATTCAATGTGGAAACATTAAGTCCAACCTACAAGCTGCTCATAGGTGTGCCGGGGAAATCAAATGCATTTGAAATATCAAAAAAACTGGGGCTGGACCAGAAAATTATAGATAAGGCAAGACAAACCATTGAAACAGACAAGGTAGAATTTGAAGATGCCTTAAGACAAATAGAAGAAAGACGCATTTACATTGAGGAAAAGAAACGTGAAATAGATAGATTGAATGAAGAAAGCCAAAAAAAACATTCAAGCTTCATCGACAAAGAAAGAAAATCTCTTGAAAAAAGCGAAAAGATGATTAATGATGCAAATTATGAAGCAAGAAAAATTGTTGAAAATGCAAAAAAAGAAGCTGCAGAAATCATTAAGGAACTCAGGAAGCTAAGTGCGGACATGGGTAAGGACAAAGTGCGCCGGGTTAATGAATTAAGACAAAGCCTGAATGATAAAACCAAAGACCTGGAAGAAAACCAATATACAGATCAAATTTATGAACAGGATAACTATGATGATCAAACACCTTTGTCAAATGGGGATGCTGTACTGGTAAGAAATCTGAATCAAAAGGGGCACATAATTTCTGACGTTGACAATTCTCAAAATGTAATGGTTCAGGTCGGTGTTTTGAAAATGAAAGTTAAAAAGTCTGATTTGGTAAAAATTAAATCTGATGAGGAGGAAAAGCAGCGAACAAATACCTCCCGGATGATTAAGCTTAAGACTTCCTCCATAAACCCTGTGATAGATTTGAGAGGATTAAATCTTGATGAAGCTTTGCTTGAACTTGATAAATATCTGGATGATGCCTTCATGTCCAACTTAAACGAAGTACAGGTAATCCACGGTAAAGGTACAGGAGTATTAAGGGAAGGAATAACTCAATTTTTAAAGAAGCACAAGCACGTTAAGGACTATAGACTTGGCACCTTCAACGAAGGTGGAGATGGAGTAACAATTGTGACGTTTAAATAGTAGAAGCTTATATAAATAAGTTTTATTAACACTATCAAGGATAGGAGGACAAGTTTATGTCGATATCAACAAAGGAAGCAAGGGCTCATATTGAAATGGTGCCAAGAGCCGGTCTTGGTTTTTTCCCTACGCCGTTATATAAGCTTGAAAAAATGTCAAAAGAGCTTGGAATCAATCTCTTTATTAAAAGAGATGATTTTACGGGAAAAAATCTCTTTGGCGGTAACAAAACCAGGAAGTTGGAATTTCTGATAGGCAAGGCAATTGAGGGCAAATGCGAATATGTTTTTACTTATGGTGCAACTCAGTCCAATCATGCAATGCAGACTATATGGAGTGCAGTTTCAAACGGCCTTAAGCCTGTGGTATATCTTGCGGCAGTAGTTGAACCTGATGAGAAAGATATGAGGGCGAATCTTTTGCTGGATAAAATTTTTGATGCGGAAATACATATAGTCAGATTAAAGAATGGTGAAACATTTGAGGAAGCAGAAAAACGCTCCTTTGTTCTTGGAGCAGAACATATTAAAAGGCTTGAAAAAGAAGGGCATAAATGCATGGATATTCCTATGGGCGGTGCAAACGATGTGGGGTCTGCAGGTTATATAGCAGGGATGACAGAATTGTGTGAACAGGCTACAGTCATTGGAGTTGATTTTGACTATCTGTATCATTCCACAGGCTCCGGCGGAACAATGGCTGGGCTTGTTGCAGGAAGGAACCTTCTTGGTATGAATACGGTTATCAGATCAATTGCAGCTCTTGATACAGGCGAAAAATATGTATCAAATGTGACAGAGTTAGCTAATGGAGCATTGGATTACCTGAATTTTGAACCATTGGTCGAAGAAAAAGACTTTAATGTCGACACAGGATTTTATGCTCCCGGATATGAACGCCCCAGTGACGGTGCTACAGAAGCAATCAAGATGCTGGCAAAGAATGAAGGTATACTGGTAGATCCTGTTTATTCAGGGAAGGCTCTTGCCGGATTGATTCATGATGCAAGGACAGGGAAAATACAGGGCGGAAGTAATGTTGTATTCCTTCATACAGGCGGAGCAACAGCGTTATTTGCTGAAAAGGAGATCCTGGGCGGTATCATTTAGCTTAATATAACCCCACAGGTGAATAATACCTGAATATTCATCTGGGAGGTTATAAAAGAATAACAGGACGATAGTGTCCTATTTTTTCATAAAATTACTTAATTGATAATTTATTATTCTTTAATTAATTTCTTTTTCCAGATTCTTTAACTCACTGTCTTCAAGGTCTGTTGCAAATTTAATTGTTTCAAAATAAGCATCGGTTCTTAACAATTTTGATTTCAAAAAATTAAATTTGGAGGAAACATGTTAAAGCGAATTATTTTATGTATATTTATTTTTTTCATTAGTATTCAAGTCACAGCTTGCGGTAATGAAGAAATAAAAAATGATGAAAAAGGAATAACTGATAAAAACTTGTATGATGAGTTGCTGAAAATCTCAGGAAAAGACAAATTATATAAAAAGGATTTCGTTGACCTGGAATGCCTTGAACTTTCTAATTGTAATATTTCAAGTATCAGAGGATTAAATAAGTTTGATTTAACTAATTTAAAAATCCTTGATATATCCGGAAATAATTTAATATTCATTGATGAAGATTCGCTTCAGGGGTTTGAAAGTCTTGTGGAATTATCGCTTTTTAGTAACAACATGGAAAGAATAGAAATCAAAAATTTATCTAATTTGAAATCTCTTGATTTATCAGACAATAACTTTAAAAATTCTAATGATTTAAAAATTAATAACTTATATTCCCTTGAAGAATTATCTTTAGATTCGGCAGTTTATTTTGACTTGGACGGGAATCTGTTTGATGGACTTTATAATTTAGAACAGTTGAGATTATCCAATAATGAAATAAAGAATATTAAAAACAATACTTTTTCAGGATTAAACAGCCTTAAATATATTACTGCCTATGCAAGCAAAATAAAGAATATAGAATATGATGCGTTTACTGGCATGGAATCTCTTAAGGAACTGGACTTATCAGGTAACGAACTTGAATTTTTTTATGTATCTACTGTTCCCAAACTTGAAAAGCTTATTTTATCTGCAAATAGAATATACTATATGAGAAGCATAAGTTTAGACAGTTTTCCTGATATTATTACACTTGACCTGACAAATAATATTATAAAAGATATTACTAAAGATGATTTTAAAAATATGACAAAATTAAAGGAACTGTCTCTGACTGGTAATCAAATTTATGTTTTGCCCGAGGATGTGTTTATGTATTTAGATAATATAGAACAATTATCATTAGGCAGAAATAATATTGATGAATTACCAAAAAATGTTTTTGCAAATTTACATGACCTAAAACGGCTATATATTTTTGAAAATAATCTTCAGAAATTACGCAAAGAAGACTTTATTAATCAAAAAGAACTCATTTATCTGGATGTGAGTTTTAACGACATTTCGTATATAGAGGACCATGTATTTGAAGATATGGTTCAATTAGAATGTCTTAATTTAAGAAAAAATCAATTAAAGGAGTTACCTTTATTAAAAAGCATGGTAAATTTTCAGTATGAAAATTTTTATAACGTAGAATATCACATGGAGACAAATTTTATGGAAAATTTCCTTAATAAAGAGGATTTTCTCCATAGCTTGCCTGAGCATTTGCTATCAAATCAGGAATGGATTGATACACAAGTGAGCTCACAATACAAATAACCATTTTAAAGAGTGCGGTTACTTAATAATCAACCGCACTTCTTATCGAATTTTTATTTTTTTGAAGGAACTTCAACTACTTTTGTGGCAATATTCTCATTAAACGCAAAATCGTGCTCAACGAAAATCATGGTTGGTTCGAATTTCCTGATTAGCTCTTCAATTTGAATTCTGGAATATATATCGATAAAGTTTAAAGGTTCATCCCATATATAGATGTGAGCACTTTGAGACAAGCTTCTGGCAATCAATACCTTCTTTTTCTGCCCTTCACTTAATTCCTCCAGGCTTTTGGAGAAATCGTCAGAATTCATATCAAGTTTGGCAAGCAATGTCCTGAATATGCTTTCATCAATATTTCCATTAGTTATAAAATCTGAAAATGACCCCTTTAAAAACCGAGTATCCTGAGGAACATAAGATATATTTAAATTACTTCCTATATTTACGATTCCGTCATATTTAATACTTTCTCCGGTCAGTATCTTTAATATGGTAGACTTGCCTGAGCCGTTTTTCCCTCTCAGTGCTATTCTGTCACCGCTATTGATGGAAAAGCTTAAGCTGTCGATAACCTTTTTTTCATTAAAAGCAACATTAAGGCTGTCAATATTAACAAGGGTGTTTTTATGATAATTCATGGGAAAAACCTTTAAAGAATCATACTTCTCAATATTTTTAAGAAGACTTCTTTTTTCGTCTATCGAAACTTCCTTGCGGTTTTCAATAGATTTTGCACGTTTCATCATCTTGGCTGCCTTGTGTCCCACAGCACCCCTGTCACCTACATGCTGCCCGATTTTAGATTTCTCAACCATGTCGCTCCAGCCGGCAGTGCGCCTGAAGGATTCCTCAAGCCGGGTTATTTCCCTTTTTAGTTTTTCATTCTTATTTATTTCAAGATTGTCCTGTCTGACCTTGTTTTCCTTCCAACTGGAGAAATTGCCCTTTTGAACTTCTATGTTATTTTTATTAATAGAAAGTATATGGTCCACCGTGCTGTCAAGAAAATGCCTGTCGTGGGAAACAAGGATAAATCCTTTCTTAGAGCTCAGATATTCGGCAACGCTGCTTCTCCCTTCCAAATCAAGATGATTGGTAGGCTCATCAATTAACAGGAAGTTGTTCTTTTTTAAAAACAGTGCCGCAAGCTGTACCTTCGTTCTTTCGCCGTTGCTCAAGGTTTTAAAAGGACGGTATAAAACATCTGTGTCCACCTGTAGCTTTCTGATTTCTTTTTCAATTAGTTCGTTAATGATGTAGCCGTCATTTAAAATATATAAATCTAAAACTTCTCCGTATTTTTTCATGGAGCTTTCTGAGTTTTCCTCAATACAGCGGTTCATTTCTTTTTCCCACAAGTCAAAAGGCGCTATGGCGTTTCTTGCCACATCAATGGTATTCAATTCCTCATTAGTTTCAAATGGGAAATAATCAAAGTCTGTTACAGCAGTTATTGTACCGCTGTAGCTGTACACACTCATTAAAAGCTTTAAAAAGGTAGTCTTGCCTCTTCCGTTTCTTCCGATGAAGCCCAGCTTCCAGTCTGTATCAATTTCAAATGACGTGTTCTCAAATATATTTTCATAGTTTGTTTCGTATGAGAATGTCAGGTTGTTCACACTTATTAAAGACATAAAAAAATCCCTCCTTTAGATTCAGAGAGAAAATTAACACCATAATAATTTTTATAATTTAACAATTTAACAATTATTTTATTATACTAAAAAAAGGCATGGATTAATTTACTCTCATTTCATGAATTATGCCATAGTCAGGCATTTAAATATTCATTTACATATAAAAGCAAATTATCTAATCATTCCTTTTCCTTTCCGTTTTTAATTTATTTTTATTATAACGGATGAAATATCAAATGTCAATTTTTAAATTACTTTTGCATTTTATTACCTAAACTATTATAATAAAATACAAAATACATAAAATACAAGAAAACAGGAAACAAAGGGAGGTATTATGGAACGAGAAATAGTAAGATTAGATATGGACAGAGATTTTGAAGCGTTTGAAGAATTATCGGTAATATCCTTTGGAGAAAATACAAACAGCAAAAAGGAAATGTATGAATGGCTTTTTGATAAAAACCCTTATAATAAATCAGGCAACATGATGTACCTATTAAAGGAAGGGGATAAAGTTATCGGCTGTGACGGTCTTTTGCCAAATGAGCTTTATGTAAACGGAAAAACTCTTTTAGCTGCTCATTCGGTTAAATCTATGACTCATCCTGACTACAAGAAGCAGGGCATCTTCAGGCAGATGACACAAAATTCATGTGAAAGAGGTCTTAAGGATGGTGTGGATGTTGTAATAGGTCTTGCAAATGACCAGTCATATCCTGCATATCAAAGATTTGGATGGCCTACATTATTTGAAAAGGAAGCATATGTAAAGCCTATATTAATAAAAAACATACTTAAAAGAAGGATAAAGGTAGGGTTCCTGTCATCCCTTGGGAATTCAATCTATGCCGCATATATGAAGAACAGGCTGAACAGCCGGATGGACAAGGAAATAAAATTTGAAATACTCAACAGTGTTCCTCAGAGTATTCAGGGATGCTGGGACAAGTACAAATCAAAATATAACGTTCTGCTGGTTAGGGATTATAAATACTGCAATTATAGATACAACGAACGTCCGGATGTTAACTATGTCACCATACTCGCAAAATTAAACAATGAAATTATAGGCTTTTCTGTTTTACATAATTCTGTGGCAAATGGCTCAAAAATGACTTCTGCCGTTGAATTTTTCACGGACCCTACAAATGAAAGGTTCATAAAGGCACTTGCCAATGGAGTTTCAAAGTATTGCTATGATAACGGTCTGGAATATGTTGTAATAGGCACCGGGCTTTATGGTAAATATAAAGAGGTTCTCTTAAACAACGGATTTATGATTACAAGAAAGCCCCCTAAAAACAATATGATGATTGCCAATGTGCTTTCCGACAAGGTTACACTAAAAGAAATAACAGGTCATGACAAATGGCATATAACCCAGGGAGACGGAGAAACAGAGCTGGATCTGTAACAGTTGCTGAGCGACGGGTGAACCGTTGCATCCTTGTTGATTATTGACATTGAAATAGGGCTGTGTTAATATTACTAAAATATTATAAATAACAAGGAATAACTATGGAGGGTTAAGATGGATTTTAAAGAAAAAGTAGCTGAGTTATTTACATCAATAGAAAATGAATTATCCATGGATGATGCTCTTGCATTAATAGAGACGCCACCCAGTCAGGATATGGGAGATTATGCCGTTCCATGTTTTAAATTTGCAAAAAAATACAGAAAGTCTCCTGCTGTTATAGCTTCTGAAATAGCAGATAAAATCGGGACAATAGAAGAATTTGAAAAAATAGAAAGTGCGGGACCTTATGTGAATTTTTTCGTAGATAAAAAGCATTTTGCAGAAAAAATATTAAAAGAAGCATATAAAGAAAAGGAAAACTACGGAAGTACCAATGTAGGAGAATGTAAAAACGTAATTGTAGAGTTTTCTTCTCCGAATATTGCAAAGCCATTTCATATTGGACACATCAGGACTACAATTATAGGAAATTCAATAAGTAAAATTTATAAATATTTAGGATACAATACAATAACTATTAATCATCTGGGAGATTACGGAACACAGTTCGGGATGCTGATATCAGCATACAAGAAATGGGGAAGTCCTGAAGTTGTGCAGGAAATAGAAAAAAATCCTATTCAGGAGCTGTTAAAGCTATATGTTCGCTACAATCAGGAAATTGAAACGCATCCTGAATACAAGGAAGAAGCAAGATATTGGTTCAAAGAACTGGAAAGTGGGAACGAAGAGGCTAAAAGACTTTGGACTTGGTTTAGAGAAGTAAGCTTGAAAGAATTCAACAGAGTATATGACATGTTGAACATTAAATTTGACTCCTATGCGGGAGAAAGCTTTTACTCGGACAAAATGCCTGCAGTTATAAAAGAATTAGAAGAAAAGGGACTCTTGAAAGATTCGGAAGGAGCTAAAATTGTAGAGCTTCAACAATACGGTCTTACAGATGCAGTTATTCAAAAAAGCGACGGCTCTACTCTTTATGTAACCAGGGATATTGCCGCTGCCATGTACAGGAAAAAAACATATGATTTTTATAAAAACATTTATGTGGTAGGTGCTCCACAGAAATTACATTTTGAACAGTGGAAAAAAATAATTGAATTAATGGGATATGACTGGGCAGATGACTGCGTACACGTTATGTTCGGTACAGTAAGCCTTGAGGACGGAGTGCTGTCGACTCGTAAAGGACGTGTTGTTTTCCTGGAGGATGTTTTAAATAAAGCAATAGAAAAAACAATGGATATAATCAACGAGAGAAACTCAGAGCTTGACAACAAGGAAGAAGTTGCAAAGCAAGTGGGTATAGGAGCTGTTATCTTCCAGGAACTATTCAACAACAGGATCAAGGACTATACTTTTTCATGGGATAAGACACTGAGCTTTGAAGGAGAAACAGGACCATATGTCCAATATACATATGCAAGAACCTGCAGTCTTCTTCGAAAGGGAGAAATGGAACTGACTGACAATGTTGACTATTCAATATTAACTGATAAAGAATCATTCAATGTTATTAAGAAGCTTGAAGGGTTTAAGGCTGCCGTTCTTAGTGCCCATGACAAATATGAGCCTTTCTTTATAACAAGGTATATCGTCAGTCTGGCACAGGAATTCAACCGATTTTATCATGAATGTCCCATAGTTGTAGAAGACATAGAAGTGAAAAAAGCAAGATTGCTGTTAACCCAATCGGTTAATACCGTGTTAAAAAAAGGTATGGAACTTCTGGGCATGGAGACACCTGAAAAAATGTAAAATCGTTGGTGAACGAACATTGGAGTATTGAAATTGAGCAGTTTTATAATGAAATTATTTATTAATTTATTGCTGATGTTTCATTTCCCCATCGTTCAACAATACTTGTCAGCTTTCATCATTGACCTTATTGTACAGCAAATTTATAATTAGCTAAAACATAAGGGGTGATGAAATGAAACATGAAAAGTACCTGACAATACTTCTTGTAATTTGCTTTCTGTCCTATTTCATGATGGTTAATCTGAGCATGACTGCGGGAGCCGAAGACTTGTCCGATTATCAGGTCAATAAAGATGTAAATAAAAGAGATGCATTAATATATACATTAAGAAATTCGTTTTTAGAAGAGAAGATGTTAACGGAGTTTACACATGTATTAACAAACCTTGACTACAGCGACTGTGAATTTATTATTAATGAATGTAAATCGCAAAATCTGGATCCATTCATCATATTGGGAATTATAAAAAAAGAAAGTGATTTTGATCCCAATGCAAAGGGTGCAGCAGGAGAGAGGGGTCTTGGACAGCTGATGGAGAACACTGCAAGACCTGTTGCCGAGAATTTGGGATATGTTTATGATGCTGACAAGCTTTTTGATGCAAGGTATAATTTAAAGCTTACCATAACTCAGCTATCATATCTGATGAACATATATGGCAACGATGTACATAAGGCACTGACAGCTTACAATAGAGGGCAGAAAGGGCTGGAAGAATACATGAAGCACAGTGAAGGAAATTCAGCCGTCAGTGATTATTCAGTGAAAGTAGTTAAACTTGCAGAGGATTACAGAGTTAGTTTTAATAAATGAATTTTGCTTTAATGTTTTACAAACAGGTAAATAGAATGTATAATAGAATCACGGCTTATACTGGTAAACTTCAAATGCGTGCAAATATTTGTACGTAACATAGAATCAGTATATTATGAATTAGTATTAGCCGAGATTCTATTTAATTTTGTAATTATTAAGGAGCAATTATGCTTTCTAAAATACAAGGACTTCTTAAATATTGTTATAATGACAGTACATGTGATAAGTTGCCGGACATGGGACTTCAATTATTTCTTTTATCATCAAAATCATTGGTTCCCTATGAAGATAAAATAGGATGTATGTTTGATATAACAAGGTATGAAAAAGAAATTGAACTTTTCAAATATTATATGAACGGACATGATGATACTTTAGGATATTATTTTGCCAATAAAAAGCCATCGGGAAGGAAGGATGAACTGCTTGAGTGTAAAATTATTCCTGTTGCAGTATCTAATACTGACTGGGATGTTTTATTAAATGAAGCATTAAAATCTGTTTTCTTTTTCTCAACAAACAAAGATACAATTTTAAATGCAATTATTATTAGTTCATCAGTTAAGGAATATTTGGAAGATAACGATACAGACAGTATGAATGAAGTAACGAAGGAAAGGCTCATAGGCTTTTCACTTAAAGATTTTTTAAATAACAACAATCTTTCTATAAACAAAGAAGGCTTAATAGAGTTTGAAAAAGAAAGAGTGAAAATGCTTTTAAAATATGAACCTATAATAGATGATTTAAAAGAAAAATATAAAGTGCTTAAATATATATATGATGAAAGCAAATCAAACGAAGAAATGGTCGACGAAACCGTGCTGTCAAGCTTTTCTTTATATCTTTTTAAGCTTCGTAAAGGTATAATAAGTCCGGAAAAACTTAAAATATCCAATAATGATGTTCCGGAGTTCAGGGAATTTCTGAAACATTCTTCATTTGTGCATCCGCTTTTAGGCAGGTGTGTAGTATTGAAAAGAGGAGAAAAGGAAGTAATATTAAGAAATAAATCAGGACTTATGAAGGTGAACATATGAAAGCATTGCTTGTAACTCTTGACTCAAAGTTCATTCACGCCAACCTTGCAGTAAGATATTTGAAAAAATTCTGCGAAGATAGGGATTATGGTAATTATGAGATTGAAATAAAAGAGTTTACCATTAACCAGAAACAAGAATATATACTTAGTGAAATATTTTCTGCAAGAGCAGATTTAATATGTTTTTCAACCTATGTATGGAATGTAGAGTATATTAAGGAACTTGCATACATAATAAAAGAAGCAAAAAATAACATTAAAATTCTATGCGGCGGACCTGAGGTTTCATTTGAAATAGAAAAATTTATGAAAAATGCTCCCTTTGTTGATTATGTTATCTTTGGTGAAGGAGAGCTTACATTCAGGGGATTTCTAAACGAGTACACAAAGAAACATCCTGAGTTTGACAGCGTTAATGGGCTTGCTTTCAGAGATTGCAAAAATAATGATAAAATAATAATCAATCAGCAAAGAGAACCTATCTCAAATTTAGATATAATAAATTATCCCTATGAAAAAAATGAAAATTTTGAGGATAAAATTATTTATTACGAATCGTCCAGAGGCTGCCCTTTCAGCTGCAGCTTTTGCATGTCTTCCATTGATAAAAAAATGAGGACATTTTCAATGGACAGGGTTAAAAGAGATTTATCCATTCTTTTAAATACAAAGGCAAGGCAAATTAAGTTTGTTGACAGAACCTTTAACGCAGATTACAAAAGATCCATGGAAATAATAGACTTTATAACTGAACACAACAAAAACAATATGACAATTCATTTTGAAATTACAGCAGATATTATAAATGATGAATTTTTAAGTTATGTCACTAAGCTTCCGGTCAATATGTTTCAGTTTGAGATTGGAGTGCAGTCGTTAAATGAATTAACCTTGTATGAAATAAACAGGCATATGGATATTGAAAAACTGTTCAGGGTGGTTGAAGAAATTATAAACGGAAAAAATATTCATGTACACCTTGATTTAATTGCGGGACTTCCGTATGAGGACTACAATTCATTCAAAAAATCCTTTGATGGAATACATAAGCTTCATGGTGAAAAAATACAGCTTGGTTTTTTAAAGGTTTTAAAAGGTACAAAAATCTATGGAGATACTGAGAAGCATGGAATAAAGTACAGGAATATTTCTCCGTACGAAGTAATAAGTACAAAATATATTTCTGCTGAAGAGCTGTTAAAGCTTAAAAATATAGAAGAGCTAATAGATAAATATTATAATGAAAAATATTTTGAAAAAACCCTTGAATATATATTAAAAAACCTATATTCAAAGTCAGCATTTGAGTTTTATGAGGATTTCAGCCTTTATTGGCAGCAAAACGATTTGTACAGGATGTCTTACAGCAGAAAAAAGCTTTACAAAATACTGTTTGATTATATAAAAAGTAATAATAAACTGACTGAAGAATTTATTTCATGTTTAAGGTATGATTATGTATTCAATAACCAATTTGAAGAACTGCCTGATTTTTTAAATAAAGAATCAGAAAATAAATATAAATCAATTAAAAAATCCCTGGCGAATGACCAGGAGTTTTTAGACACATATTTTAAGAATACAGTTCCGGGAAGCAAAATTGTAAATGAGTTCAGAATAATAACTATTGAAAACAATGCGGTGCTTTTTATTTATTTCGATAAGAACAATATATTTAACAGATGCAGAACATATATTATAAATGATTTTTTAAAGGAGAAGATATGAACAAAAAGGATGAGTATTTCCAAGAGCTTTATGAAAAAAAAAGAAATGATATTTCATTTATTTCTCTGAAAAAGGGAGCGGCAATTAAGTTCAAGGACAGGACTTTTAAGACAGATAAAGAGCTCCCCATTCCAGTAAGAATTCAAAGACTCCTGGAGGATATAAAAAAGCAGGATGAGATGGATGGTATAACGTTAAATAATATCATTGACGGGATTATATACATAATAGGAACAGATACCAACTTTGGTTTTTTACAGGATTATGAAAGAATGTTAGAAGATCTTAATTTTGGTATTGAGTCATACATTGTATATTGTATAAATAATTTTGAAGAAGATGAATATGAGGATGCAGTGATTTATGGCAAGGCACTGGTTAATACAAGTGAAAACGAAAAAAGCTGTTTTGCCTATGCTTCTGTTTTAGAAAATATGGGATTAAAATACGCCGGAGAAGGCAGTGAACAAAAAAGTCAGTACTATCTTGAAGAAGCAAATATATACTATGAAAAATGTCTGGATTATGATGATAAGTTTGCACTTGCTTATTATAAGCTGGGATTTTATTATAAAAGAAGCGGTCAGTATGTAAAGGCGGAGCTTGCTTGGAATAAACACCAGTTAACGGATGATGATGCTTTAAGAGTAGATGAAATTAGAAATGAAATGATTCTGCTCAAGCCATATGTTGATTTTGAAAATGGATACAATCTTGTGTTAAAGGAAAAACCGGAGGAAGGTTTGGACTTGCTGCTGCCGTTGGTAAAGGAATTTGGAAGCTGGTGGAATTTATTGTTTTTTATCGGACTTGCATACAGAATGTTAGAGCAGTATGACATTGCAGAAACATATTTTGAAAATGTATTGAAGTTAGAAGAAGATCAGAAGGATACTTTAAATGAGCTTGGATTATGCAAACTTTGCAGGGGTAAGTATGTGGAAGCCGCCGAGTTGTTTACGGATTTATTGAACATAGACCCCGGAAATTGTGAAGTATTTTGCAACCGTGCAGTAGCATATATGTATAACGACCAATTAGACAGGGCAGGAGAGGATATTCAGACAGCATTAAAAATTAATCCCAATGATTCAGTAGCTCTTAGCATAAAAGAGGAATTAGATAAATAAGAAAAAACTTTTATTAAATAGAAAATTGGGATTGACATGGATAATTTGTTGAGATAAAATATAAAAGTGTTCTAAACTTGAATAAACAACTGAAAAAATAGTTGAAAATCAGATGAAAAAAGTAGTTGACAACAATATGCAATTGTGGTAGACTAACAAAGCTGTCGAAACAGAAAGAAATTAGTAGGACAGTAAAATTATTGAAAAATAGAAAAAAGTTCTTGACAAATACTAATAGAACTGATAAACTATTAAAGCTGTCTCTCAAAAAAGAACCTTTGAGAATGGCGAAAAAAAAGAAAAAAAGTAGTTGACAACATCTGTAAGATGTAGTAAACTATCAAAGTTGTCCCAAAGGACAGCAAGCACATTGACAATAAAACAGCATAAGAACCTTTGAGAGTTCTAATATAGAAATATAAGATAGAACAAAAGAAAAGTAAAGAAAGACAAAGATAATGCTATGCGTTATCTTGAGATGCCCTAACCCGATTTATCCGACCGCAAGGGAGAGAGAAATCGATGGTAGGTCATTCGCAACGATTATGACTTGACCCAATTTTTTTGACCGATAGGGAAAAAGAAATTGTAGGTAAGTCAAACGCAATGAGTTCCAGATTTGCATGAGCGAAAGCGAATAAGCAA
>ENA-UOOR01001329-UOOR01001329.1-fermentation-metagenome-genome-assembly--contig:-NODE-1329-length-29796-cov-3.049763_pt1 | contig 29796 bp, 27 predicted proteins | sample MGYA00245780_ERZ724029 | MGnify/ENA primary metagenome ERZ724029 (study PRJEB28704, sample SAMN03018315) | fermentation metagenome | biome: anthropogenic terrestrial biome; feature: soil; material... | reverse complement strand
TTCAGGCATAGTTTCAGGATCTGTGTGGCTAAACTTGTAGCCTGGATACTTGTCGTTGGCTGTATCTACAGGTGCTACCTTGATGGTATCGGGATCGTTTACCCAAACCTTCTCAGTCTCGGTGGAGCTATCCGCGCCTACCTTGACATTGTCTTTGTAGTACTCAACACTGTAGCTAAGCTCCTTGGTCTGGGTGTTATCTTTTGTATAATACAGTTTTAAAACGTTGAGCCCATCCCGGGTGACGTCAAGCCCATTAGCGGGGTCCTTGCTGTCATATTGATATCCGGTAATATTCTTTTTAACTGCCGCGCTTCCACCGTCAATATTAATTAGAGAATTCTCTGTTAAGTTGGTCCCGCTGACAGTAGCCCCTGTCAATGGATCGGCAATCGAAGTATTGGTTTCCTTATCGTAATATTCAATTCGAACATTCGCAGCGACCGCCTCAGTTTTGATGAACTCGATCTTGAGCTCATCCATGGCGCCGCCGGTATTATAATCTTCCACGAATACATCAATGACAAAGGTGTCCCCGGCTTTCGCATCCCGATAGTTTACAAATAGGCTTTCGCCAATGTTATTGGGGTCTGCATCTGCATACCATTCGTCTGTGTGAGGTAATGTTCCAGAAGCAGATCGTTTTGCCAGGGTTCCCTCACGATCATGAAACTTTACAATGCCACTTTGATTGGAGGTTCCAGTCCAAAAAGACAGATAATCTGTATAGTTGCTATTGTCGATCTTGTCGATATCCCCTACCTTATAGAGGAAAATATAGAGGTTGTCGTTGATGGGAAGAATATTTCCCCCGTTTAAGTTTCCATACTTATCCTGTGCTACAGAACTGATGCGTATGTTATCCGTTGCGCTGTAGCCTTGGGGAATGGTAAAGGTACTGCGGAATCTGCGGATATCGGTATAACCATTTGCATTCGCACCGTTAGGAGCAGAAAAGGATTTCCAGGTGGCGTAATTATGGCCGGGTTTTGAATTCCCGGCATAGTTGTAATAGGTTCCCTTATCCCAAACATTATTAGTTTGACTATAGTCAAGGCCCTTTACATCATTCCAAGTGAAGGTATTGGTCTTGATTGCGCGGGTATTCATGCCGTGATTATTGCCATTTGTGTAGATAATGCTTTGTGGTGAGTTGTTTTCCCGAGTGCGGCCCCAACTTAGAGACGCCTTTGTAACAGTGCCTACTTGGACTTCAGAATCCGCCGCAAATACGTTCAAGGGAATGGCGGTTGCAAGAATCAGCAACGCCAGAAACAAGGAACCGATCCTTTTAAGATTCATGGTACTTCTCTCCTTTTAATGTGGTGTTTCTGCTGTATATTATGTTAGCTAATTTTCAACTTCCTAAGGCCACTTCGTTCCAGTCGGGGGCAATGGATACTTCCCCGTCTGCCGCCAATGCACTATCCATCAATTTGAGCATTTCCAGTGTACTGCGATAGCAAAGGGTCTTTTTCTTTTCCGTCCAAGTAATGGTTCCCTGCCAGCTGGAATTTTGCCTGAACTGAACTTGTATAATAAAGGTAGCTTTTTCGCCGACCTTGTTTTCCAGCAATGAACCCATGTCGTTTTTCACTCCATTCATAATCTCCAACTCCTGAGGTGTCTGCCGCTTGCCAAAGCTTCTGTATTGATGGTAATTTTGCGGATATTTGATTTGGTCAAACAAAGCATCCATTTGGTTCAACATATCGATGATGTCCGTAAACTCAATGGGCTGCTTCAGGAGGTGGCTGTAGATTTCTCCACGGGGCTCTCCTTGCTCATTTGAATGGACGCAGACGAGGGACTTCATCGGCCCGTTGAGGAAATCAACTTGTGTAATTCCCGACAAATGCATCACCTCCTTACAGATGCATCTCATTATTACATACGGCAGTAACAGCACAGTAACAAGTAGGTTACTTTATAACTTTTTTTAAGAAAAACTAAGGTTTTTCTTAAAGTAAACGGCAAATAAAAAAACAGAGCCCCATGCTTGGAGCTCTGTTTGCTTCGTTCTCTTCAATACAGATGCTATTGTGAGACAAAGTCCCGCTGCTGAAGCGGTTATTTTTACAGGAACTAAAATTATCTTGCCAACTTTTTTGCCATTAAATCGGGGGAGGTACTGTAGGAAATCGCGTTTTGAGCAGAGATGATTCCTTTTTTATAAAGATCGAGGATGCTTGCGTCCATACTCAACATCCCCTCCCCGGAGGAGGAAAAGATGACTGTTTCGATTTGATGAATTTTGGATTCCCGAATCATGTTGCTGACTGCGCCGTTGCAAAGCATAATCTCAAACGCAGGTACCAGATGGCCGTCAACAGTGGGGATAAGCTGCTGGGAAACCACAGCCTGCAATGTCATGGAAAGCTGAATGCGAATCTGCCTCTGCTGGGCGGGAGGGAAGGCGTCGATGATGCGGTCAATGGTTTTTACAGCGCCCACCGTGTGCACCGTTGAAAAAACAAGATGCCCTGTTTCTGCCGCAGTCATAGCGATGTTGATTGTTTCATAATCCCGCATTTCGCCCAGCAGGATAACATCCGGGGATTGACGCAGGGCGGCGCGCAGCGCAACCACATAGTTGGCCGTATCGGTGGGGATTTCCCGCTGGCTGACAATGCTCTTTTTATGTCCATGCAAAAACTCAATGGGGTCTTCCAGTGTAATAATATGTGCACTGCGCCCGCTGTTGATGGAATCAATCAGGCAGGCAAGGGTGGTGGATTTACCGCTGCCCGCCGGTCCGGTCACCAATACCAATCCTTTTTTGCAATCGGCCAGATGCATGACTTCTGGGGGGATGCCGATCAGCTTTGGGTCAGGGAGGGAAAACTGCACCACACGAATGACCGCCGCCAGAGAACCTCTCTGCAAATAGGTGCTGATTCTAAAACGCGCGACCCCTTTGAGTGAAAAGGAAAAATCATCGTCGCCATGTTCCAAAAAGTGGCCGGGGTTTCGGTTTCCGGCCAACTCATACATTTCCAGAATCAGCTTTTTGGTAACAGCCGGAGTCAACTTTTCCTCCGACTGGTCCACGATTCGATGGTTGATTTTATAACAGAGTGGGCGCCCCGATATGATAAAAATATCGGAAACGCCTGTTTCCACTGCCTCTTGCAGGATTGCAATCAGTTCCACAAGTCTACCCCTTTATCATCGGTTAACTTGCAAACACGTCGTGTTTGCAAGTTGCGGCATTTACCGTGTAACTGCCCCTTAGGGCAGCTTGAACGGGATTTCATGGTCAATCCCGCATCTACGGCGTTACTCATTGCTTTAAAATGCTTAGTGTTAAATTTAGAAAATCGGCAAGTTGCTGATTTGCGCCAAGTTCATCTGCCCTTCATCTTCCCAGCCTTCCAACGGCTGAGCCTGCCAACGCAGCCGCTGAAGGCTGCCGGTGGGCCTGCCATTCGCATCCAGCTGAGCTGCCAACTCCACGTACAACAGCTTTTGGTCATTGATTGGTACGCCATAGGAAAGCAATAGCTTCCCATCCATCACTTCATAGGTAACGGCGGCATCCATCAAAGCAATCTGCTCTTGCCAGCGTTCCGCACTGCCAAGGGCCCCGCTCAACTTTTGAAGGGTCTCCTCCGCTTTGGTGTCGGCAGCATAGTATTCGGCGGTGGCCTGAGCCGTTCTCTGGGTGAGCCTATAATCCGCTCTCGCCGAAACCAAGGACAGGGTTGCAAAGGTGGTAAGGCAAAGCACCACAAAGATGACCAGCACAGAAGAACTGCCTATACTGATTCCTGTAATGTGTTTACGTTTGCTCATTTCTCCGCCCCCTTCTGCTGCCCTTAGCCGGCATAACTGCCCACCTGTATCCGGTATAGCAGCGTCTCTCCCTTATGCATCTCCACATCGGTATAAAGCATACCGTCTGTGCCGGGACTGGAAACTATCTTCAGCTGATAGCGGGGTTGTTCGTTTTCCGCGATGGGCTGCCAATCCTGATTATAGAATACCGTTATCCCATGATCCTGGCGCACCGCGCCCAGCAGTTCCGTCAGCCGCTCCACATCGCCCTTTGTGTGCTTTACCATTTCTGCCGCAGTTTGCACTTCCACCACAGCTTTGTTCAGGTCTTTTCCCGCAACGCTTGTCAGGTGCGCATTGGCAAACAAATTCACGCACACGGCGCTTGTAATGGCAAAAAACAAAATCGTTAGGATTAGCTCCATCAGGAACAGCCCCGACTTAGATGTTCTGTGAATGTTCACATGCTTACCTCCTGCCCAAACCCTGCTTAGGGGGCGTTTTTAAATCTGCTTTGGAAGATCAAAATGGATCAAGTCGGATCGGTTTAAGGCGGAGGAGAAAGAAATGCTGACGCATGCCCACCGACGACAACGAAGAAAACTGCCAAATTTACGCCGTTTTGAGCTGGACATCAAGGCTCGAAAACACCCTCTAGGGTTCACACCGAATGCTTAGCTTGAGTGTGGTTACGACTCCATCTCCATCGGTTGCTGTCAGCTGCAACATACCCTCGGCATCCCAGTCAATTTTTAAATCCGCAAGATCCATAATAGGTTGCCCATCGGCGGTTTTTACCGTTGTACCGCCAGTCACCATAACCTCGCGCAGCTTGCCTCCGCTGCTGTATATCCATGTCTGATAATCGGATTGGCCCGACTGTTGCTCCAGAATCAATGCGTCCGCACCCTCTACCTCTCCAATGGTAATGGAGCCTGCGGCGTCATTTTGCCGTATTTTTTCGGCAAGGTAAGAGATGGAGGTGCGGGTGTTATAATTCTGCGCCATTCCGGAGACAGTCTGCTGATAGACGTTTGCGCCCAGCAGAATCACCAGCAGGGCAGAGGCTGCCAGTACACAAAAAAGCGCCAGCGAAAACAGCACATCCACCACATGACCCTGTTGCTGCTTCATAGCCATTCTCCCCCTTTACTCCTGCACTTAGCGTTCGGCTTACTGCTGCGGCTGTCCGGTAGAAAACACCGCAATCTGTGGCATAAGATTGGCACCGATTCCTTGATAGTGATACACATACCGATCCCGGTCCAGCATCAGGCCGTAGTGTTGCTCCAGATACTCCAAGCTGGGCGGGTACTGCCCCTCCAGAGCGTAGCATTGCACGGCTGCGCGGCGCAATGCCTGCTCGGCGGATTTAAGCTGCTCGGTATCGGTGGTTTTCGAGATGTTATTCAACCCCATCATCAGCAGCCATACCAGCGCCGCGAAAAACAAAACCGGCAGGATCCACTCTGCCAGAATGGCAGGCTTGCGTTTTTCCTGCGAAAACATATTTGCCATAGGAGGCTCCTCCTGTTTAAAAGTTTAGCCGATGGAGGACATAATTCCCATCAGCGGCAACATGACTGAAAGAAGAATCATCCCCACGATAATGGATAGAACCGCCACCAAAGTTGGCTCCAGAACCGCAATCAGGCTGGAAATATTGGCGTCGATTTCTTCTTCGTAACGCTGTGCGATTTTCTTCATGACGGTATCCACCGCACCGGTTTTAAAGCCGACGGTGAGCATACTTGCGTATACGCCCGAAAAGATCTTCATCTGCGACAATGCGCCGGAAAAAGAGGTTCCCTGAGCTATCAGCTCTTTCATTCCCACAATTTTTTCCTTGGTTTTTTTATTTTCAATCAACTGGCCCGCCATTTCCAGGGACTGGTCGGTATCCAGCCCGCTGGAAAGCATCAGGGCCATGGCAGAAGCAAACCGCCCCGCCGCGATTTTGTCGGAAAGGCTGCGCATAAACGGCAGGGTATCGCAGATGCGGGAAAGAGCTGCCCGCCCGCTCTTGGTGCGTCTCATAACCAGTGCCGCCAAGATCAAAACCAGCACCGCGGCGACAATCCACACGGAGTAGCGGCTGAGCGCCGTGCCAAAGCCCATAATTCCCTGCGCAAATGCCGACATGTCGCTGCCCAGCTGGCGGAACACCTGATGGAAGATGGGCAGCACCTTGATGACCAGGATGGCGATGACCACAGCCATCATTCCAATCATCACCATGGGATAAGTCACGGCATTCTTGATGCTTTGGTTGATGGCCTCGTTGCGCTCGTAATATGCGCTGAGGGAATCCATTACCTCATCCAAACGGCCGGAAGTTTCGCCAATGTCTACCATATCCACCACATATTTGGGGAACCGGCCGCACTGCTGCAACGCAAAGGAGAGAGTTCTTCCCTCCTCCACATGGGAAAAGATGGCTTGCAGCAACTCCTTGCCCCTGCTGTCCTGCACATCCCCGGCCATAATTAAAATACCTTCCTGCACGGAAATGCCCGCCTTGATAATGAGGGCAAGCTGCGCGCAGAAAGCGGAAATCTCATTGGGCATCAACTGCTTCAGCTCTTGTTGTGTAGCCGCCATACCGTTACTCCTCCTGATACTGAATTCCGCCTGAAACCGTGGGCATATGCCGGCTTCGGTGGGACGCTTTCACAATGGTCCAGATATTCGCCATTGACTGATTACCATCCGATTAATATACAAACAGTGCGTTGTAATTGCTGCCGTTCCCGATGTATTTCATGATATCGGGGCTGCTTTTGGCGCTGGAGGCAAAGGTGGGGTCCATGCGCACCCACGAGGTTCCGTCAAAATAAATAATGCCGTTTACCCAGCCCACATCGGTGATATAAACATTGATCCAAGCGTGGTATATACTTCCCGAATACCCCACCACCAGCTGGGTGGGAATGCGCTGGGTACGGAGCATGGTCACCATAACGGCGGCATAGTCAAAGCAAATTCCTTTGCCGGAGCTGAGGATGGCATCCACATTGGGCAGGTAACCAAACGTGGCGGTGGCGGCTTTTTCAAAGTCATAGCTTATGTTGTTGATCACATAGTTATAAACATTTTCAACCACCTGAAGGTCGGTTTCCGCAGTGCTTGCCAGTGTTGACCCCACCTTGGCGGTATTGCAGTCCGGCCAGAAATTTACATACTGATTGGGGTACAGAAAAGGCAGCAGGTTGCTTTTAAGCGAAACCTGCAAAGACTCCCCACAGGCCAGAGCATACTGGTTTCCCGAAACATGTTCGAATATGTTCAGCGTATAGCCGCCGCTGCCCGCCGTCAGGGGAAAGGTTTCGTAGCGGCCTTTGGAGTTCAAATTGTAAGTATAGGTGGAACCGCCATCCTTGGTCAGTTGCAGCTTAACGTTAGAGTTGCTGCCCAGATACTTCACCATCACATAGCCTTCCGAAAGGTTGGAGGCATCGATTGTCACCAAACTGTTGCCCAGTACGGTGGTGCCATCGGCAGAGGGTGTCAGCACATAAGCGGCGGAATCACGGGTGACGGCCGCCTGCGGTGCGAAAGATACCGGCGGACCGGAGGATTCAAGGGAAACGGTTGACAGGTCGGCACTGCTTTCCGGCTCATCTTGGGAAGGTTCCGATCTCTCGGAGGAAGGCGGCTGCATCGACGAGGATGACGGTGTATTGCTTTCCGGCTCATCTTCGGAAGGTTCCGGTCTCTCAGGGGGAGGCGGCTGCACCGATGAGGGTGACTGCGCACTGCTTTCCGGCTCGCTGTACCCTTGCGTTCCCGGTCCCCCGGACTCCAAAGTGCCGGGGGCATCGGTACAACCTCCCAGCAAAAAGAGGCAACCCGCGATCAAAATGGCCAAAACATTTTGACCAAGACGATAACGCTTCATTTCAGGTTGCCCCCTATCCTTTCATTTCAACCGGTGGCTTGGTCGGCCATCCGGTTCTGTCCTTGCGTATTATTGGATGTCACCTACCAGACCATCCTGTAAAAGTTCATCCCAAGATTTAGCACTGCTTTCCCAAGCATAGGGTTTATCCACTCCTTCCACCCAAGGCTGGTAAACATATTGATCGGTATAGGGCACGGTTTCCTTTAGCTGTGACCGGACCACAATACGCTGGCGAGTAGTGCCGATGGGGGTGCAGGAAATCATGGTAAGACAGTCAAAATCCTGCCCGTAGATAGGTCCCCAATCAGATGGCTCCACCACTTTTGTATCCATATATTCATAAACGTAGATTGTTTCGTTATAAATCAGGTAAAATAGATCTCCGGCGGTTAGCTTGTGGATAAAATAGAATTGTGATCCTTTTATATCCCGATGAGCGCCGATGCTGACATTGCTATCCTTTTCGCCGGGCAACTGGGCATAATTAAACAGTACCGGACCGAGGTCCATGTCGTTTTCTCCCGCCTGAATCACTGTATCCAAACCCATACGCGGGATTTTCAGCACCATCTGCCCTGTTTGATAGTCGGCACGTTCCTGAGTGATGTACAGTTTGTCCTTTAAAAAATCCTTGTCATAAAGCGGTGAACTGGAATCCGGCGAGGACTCAGGCACCTCCGGAATCGGTTGCACCGGGGGCACGGACTGCACCGGTTGAATTGGCTCGGTGGGACCGGGCACAGGTGGAAACAGGGATCTCGCGCTGAATATCAATAGACCGATGCCCACAACCAGCAGCACCCACGAGGCAATCTTTTTTTGTGAAGATATGCGTCGTCCCCTCAGGGAATCCGGTTTTTCAGATGGCTGCAAACTATCATCTCACCCTTCAAATTGTTGCTTTGGCTGCTAACAACCGCTTAACAACTATGAAATCCTACGATTCATTATATCTGCTTTCATTGCAAAAGGAAAGGTTCTTTTTCTATTAAATGGAAAATTGTTCTTAATCATGTTATAATATACAAAATTGGTCGTAGTAATGGAACGGAGTGCTTCTTTATGCTAAAAAATGAATTTTCTTCGTTGGCTGTTCCCCAGGAGCCGATTTATATCACCATGTTTGGCAGCTTTCAATTGCGCTGGGGTGATCTGATTGTTGAGGACAGCGGCAGTCGTGCCCACAAGCTTTGGAGTGTGCTTGAATACCTTGTTGCGTTTCGCAATAAGGATATTTCTCATCTGGAGCTGCAGGAATCGTTGTGGGGTGATAGCGAAACAGACAACTTTGCTAACACCTTAAAGAGTTTAATTTACCGCATCCGCACTCTGTTGGTAAATTCCGGGCTTCCCATGGCGAAGGACTTGATTGTCTATAAGCGTGGGATATACAGCTGGAACAACAGTGTGGCTACTGTAGTGGATTGCGAAGTGTTCGAGGATTTGATTAAAAAAGCCTCGGATCCCCACATGCCTGGCCAGCAGCGCATAGAACTTTATCAAAAGGCCATTGCCCTTTACAAGGGGGATTTTTTGCCCAACTCTGCTTATGAGCCATGGGTGATTCCCCTTTCGACATACTACCACAATTTATACATCAAGTGCGTCTGCGAGGCTGTAGAGCTTTTAAGGCATCTGGAACGCTACGATGAAATCCCCCATCTGCAAGGCTGCCAATCTGATTGAGCCCTTTGAAGAATCGATTCATGAAGCGCTCATCCATGCGTGGGTGATGCAGGGTTCTTTTCAAAAGGCTTTGGAACATTACGAATACGTGAACAAGCTGTTGTATCAGGAGCTGGGCGTTAAGCCGTCAAACCGTTTGCGCAGCATATACCGGGACATCATCAAAACGGTCAGCCATGTGGAAACAGATATGGATATTATCAAGGAAGACCTTCGGGAAACCATTTTAGCTTCCAATTCATTTTACTGTGAATATGAAGTTTTTAAAAATATATACCGGCTGGAGGCGCGCTCTGCCGCCAGAACAGGCCGCAGCGCCTTTCTCGCCCTGCTCACTGTCTCTACTCAGGACCAGCAAATCCCGGACCAAAAGCTATTGAACCTTGGAATGGAAAGCCTGCTTAACACTATATGTGAAAGTCTGCGTCGCAATGATGTGGTGTCCCGCTTCAGCGCCACGCAATACGTAGTGATGCTGATGTCCCTGACCTACGAAAGCGGGCAAACCGTGCTAAACCGCATCATAACCAAATTCCGGAAGAATTACCCACATATCCCGCTGTTGATTCACAGCAACCTGCAACCACTGGACCCCCTCACCTTAGATCCGTCTTCCGATTCCGGTAAACTGCAAGATCCATGATATTGGGGTGCCCTCCTATAAAACGGCGCGGCTTTTTGATATAATAAGAGCATTCAAGGCGAACAGACCGGGTATATCATCCACTGCTGGCTGAACAGGAGAAAAGGGGAAAGCATCATGGCGATAGCCAATACAAAAGCTGTGCTCCACTGCGATGTCAAACAGGTTTGGGACACCGTCACTTCACTGGACGACTATGGATGGCGCAGTGACCTGAGCCGGATCGAAGTGCTGGAGCCGGGCAGAAAATTTGTGGAATACACCAAAGACGGCATCGCCACCACCTTTACCATCACCTTGCTGGAACCAATGAAGCGCTACGAATTTGATCTGGAAAACGAGAACATCCACGGTCATTGGGCAGGGCTCTTTTCCGCCGAAGACGGAGCAACACAAGTTGACTTTACCGAGGATGTAAAGGCCAAACAATTATTGCTCAAACCCTTGATTGGCCTGTACCTGAAAAAACAACAGGCTGCCTATATGGCAGATTTACACAAGGCTTTAGGTCTTTAGGGCGCTGGGTCAAAGAGGCCGGTGGAAATAAATCCGCCAGCTCCCTTTCCTGAACGGGAACCGGTTGCCCGACCATTTTATATCACAGGGAAGTGTGTGACATGGAGCCGGACCTTTCTACCCAAGCCCACCGGCAGCTTGACGAGGCTTTTCAGACCCTGCAAAGGATTTACACTGGCTATGTGGACAGCGGGGACTTGGCAGAACAGCGTTCCGGAATCGGGAGCCTGTTTCAGGGGTGGTTTTCCGGCTCGCCGGTTTTGGAAGACACCAAGGGGCCTGCCTTTTTTGAACAGGTGGCGTTGGCTGTAAAGGAGATGGAGCAGGTCTGCTCGGCCTGCGCCGGCCAGCTGCCGGGCACGGGCTTTCCCTGTATTCAAGAGGCCGCGCGGTTGATGGTGCTATTTGAAGATTCCGGCCTGACCCGGGATATTAAGATGTACCTGTTTGCCGCGGAACTGCACTTTGCTCCTCTGCTGCCTTATTTGACAAGGGAGGAGCTTGCCGCCTTGCGCACACAGTATCTGGCCCGCACCCCCCGCCGCTTGATGCTCCCCAACCAACGAAAACTGCTGGCACAGATGGAGCAGCTCCTATCCCATCTTCCCGAAAGGTGAGCCGGATGCCGGGCACCTGTTTAGTCCCGCAGTCAATCGTTTCAGCCTTCCGGCAACCGCAAGCTGCCCCGTCCTCTCCCCGGTTGTAACCCGGCGCAGTTTATGATAGAATAGGCGCGTTGTGCCCTATCATGATACTTGAGAGGATTATGCTGGTGCATATTGATTTGACCCAAGGAAAGATCGGAAAGTCGCTGCTGCTGTTTAGTTTGCCGATGATTTTTGGCAACATGCTGCAACAGCTTTATAATGTGGCGGATACGTTGATTGTTGGCAAGACAATCGGAGCCACAGCCCTGGCTGCCGTGGGCTCCTCTTACGCCCTGATGGTTTTGCTGACATCGGCCATTCTGGGCCTGTGTATTGGCAGCGGAGTGGTGTTTGCTCAGCTTTATGGAGCCAAGCGGATGGACGAGCTGAAGATCAGCATGTTTAACTCCTTTGTCTTTATCCTGATCGTTTCGGTGCTGATCAACATTGTCTCCTACCTGTTGCTGGAACACCTGATTGTCTGGCTCAACATCCCGGCGGAAGCGGTTGCCTATACCCGGGAGTATCTGAGCATCATCTTGGTGGGAATTATCGCCGTTTATCTCTACAATTATTTTGCGGCGGTTTTGCGCAGCATCGGCAATGCCGTGGTGCCCCTGATCTTTCTGGCGGTATCGGCGATCACCAACATTGTTCTGGATATTGTGTTTATCGTCTGCTTCCACATGGGGGTGGCCGGGGCCGCTTGGGCCACCGTCATCGCCCAGGTGCTTTCCGCCGTTTGCATCACTATATATTTTTTTACCAAAGCAAGGCATCTCTGCCCCTCTAAGGAGCACATGCGGTACGACAAAAAGCTTCTGAATTTTGTAATGGTCAACTCTTCTCTGACGGCGTTGCAGCAGTCCATCATGAACTTTGGAATTCTGATGGTGCAGGGGTTGGTGAACAGCTTTGGGTTCTATGTTAGCGCCGCCTTTGCTGCCGTGGTGAAGATTGACGCTTTTGCCTATATACCGGCGCAGGATTTTGGTAATGCGTACTCCACCTTTATCGCCCAGAACTTTGGGGCAAAGAAGCCCGGCCGCATTCAAAAAGGTTCCAAGGTGGCGGTGGTCATATCGGCGATTTTTTGCGTGATTGCATCCGCCTGCGTTTATGGGTTTGCCCGTCCGCTGATGCTGCTGTTTGTCAACCCATGGGAAACGGAGATCATCCAGATTGGAATACGCTATCTGCAAATTGAGGGAGCCTGCTATGTGGGCATCGGTGTTTTGTTTCTGCTGTACGGCTTCTATCGGGGCATCGGCCGCTCCTCCATGTCCATCGTCCTGACGGTGATCTCTCTGGGTAGCCGTGTTCTGCTTGCCTATGTCCTGTCCGCTGTTCCGCAAATCGGGCTGGTGGGCATCTGGTGGGCCATTCCCATTGGCTGGCTGCTGGCGGATACGGTGGGGATTTGGTATTTCTTTGCGCGAAAGAGCCAGCTGACCGGAACAGAAGCAGCCTGATAGGTTCTTACATAAAAGACGCTGATGATTGAATCGATTATCAGCGTCTTTTTTTTACGGCACAACCGCGGAAGGAGTTCTTCCTTGGAGCTGCCGCGGCTCTCCCTCTGCATAAAAAGCCCTCCTGTTCTTCATACTATGGAGTACTACCATATCACCGGCATGGGGGAGAAAGATGTTTGAATTTTTAAAAAAGAAGCAGGAACGCAAGATTCGCGATCTGGATGAAAAGGTAGGAAAGTGGAACGGCTCTCTGGGACACGAAAAGGTCCGGGAGTCTTTGGACGAGAATACCGCCATCCTCCAAGGGCTCTTTGCCGACATGGATCTAATGCGCTATAAAATCATTGAAACCGAAGGGAAACCCCCCATGCGGTACCTCCTAGTGTTTTGCGACGGCGTGGTGAGCAACGAAGTGATCAACAGCAACGTGGTAAAACCTCTGATGATGCTGACCCCCACTGGAAAAGGCCCTCTAATGGATATTCTGCTGAGCAATGTGGTGCAGGTAGGGGAATCCGAAACCACCGACAGCTTTCAGAAAATTGTGGAAAACGTCACCTATGGCGACACGATTCTGTTTGCCGACGGCTGTAATCAGGCCGCCATACTGAACACCAAGCATTTTGCCCTGCGTGCCATCAGCGAGCCGGATAACGAAAAAGTGCTGGGCGGTCCCCGGGAGGGCTTTACGGAATCGCTGACCCAAAATATTTCTCAAATCATCCGGCGGTTGCGCACCCATGAGCTGAAAACAAAAACCATCTCTCTGGGCAGGTTTACTCGAACCACCATCTGTGTGTGCTATATTGATAGCTTGGTCAACAAAGATATTCTAAAAGAGCTTTTTTGCCGCTTGGAACAGATTGACATTGACGGTGTGCTGGAGGAAAACTACATTGCCGAAATCATACGGGATCACCCCTATAGCACCTTCCGCACCACCGGCTACACCGAACGGCCCGATGTCCTTGTAGGCAAGCTGCTGGAAGGGCGCATTGCCATGATAGTGGACGGTTCCCCTATGGTGACCACCCTGCCCTATCTGTTTATTGAAAACTTTCAAAGTAACGAGGATTATTACTTTAACTTCTACTACACCTCTTTTGCCCGGCTTCTGCGCATCGCCGCCTTTTTGATGACGGTGGTGGTTCCCGGCCTTTATATTGCGACGGTGGCCTTTCATCAGGAAATGCTGCCTTTGCAGCTGCTGATGCGCGTTGCGCTGGAACGGCAAAGCGTACCTTTACCCGCGGCCATTGAAGCAGTGGTGATGCTGCTGGTCTTTGATATCCTGCGGGAGACGGGAATTCGCATGCCCTCCAACATTGGGCAGACGCTGAGCATAGTGGGAGCTTTTGTTATTGGACAGGCGGCGGTGGAGGCAAGCCTGGTGGCCTCCCCCATGATTATTGTAGTGGCGGCTACAGGCATCACCGGCCTTTTGGTACCCAAGCTCAATGCGCCGATTATCTTCTGGCGGGTGATCCTGCTGGCCATGGCTTCTGCCTTTGGATTTGTCGGCTTAACCACCGGTCTTGCCCTGCTGTTTATTCATATGAGTAACCTGACGTCCTTTGGCATAGAACAAATATCCCTCACGGGCAGCTTTCAATTCCAGAACATCAAGGATATTCTGTTCCGGGCACCTTGGCCCCGAATGATCCGGCGGCCGGATAAACTAAGTCCCAATAGGGTGCGCCAGCCCGAGAGGAAGCAAAATGGGTAAGCGCATTCTAGCTGGCCTGTTGGCGGTGGCTCTTGCCTTGACCCTTGGGGGCTGTTGGAACTATAGAAGCCTGGATCAGATGAACATTGTGGTGGGAGTAGCCGTTGATTACAACGAGGAAAATAAACTTTTTGAACTAAGCTACGAAACCGCCGATCTGACCGGAGCCCAAAAGAGGGCAAGCATTACGGGAAAAATCATAACATCTCAAGGCAAAACAATCTTTGATGCCGTTCGCAACACAAAGCGCAAGGAAGAGGACCGGCTGTTTTTTGGCAACTCCAACCTTTTGGTGATCAGCCATCAGGTGGTGCAGAAAATGGGGATTATGCCGGTGATCGAGTGGTTCTTGCGAGACGGTGAGTGCCGGGAGACCATGAACGTGGCGATCTCTCAGGAGGGGTCGGCCAGGGCCCTGCTGGAAACCACCCAAGACACCAGCGGAATCATATCGCGATCCCTTTACGACATCATCCGCGAGGACAAGGACGTCACCGCAACCTCGGTGGATGTAAAGCTGTTTCAGGTATACGGCAAGATCCGCTCCAAGCGAAATTCCGTGGCGCTTCCGGTGCTCCACAAGGTTAAAAACGGGGAAAAGGAAATCCCCGAGCTCAACGGTACCGGCATCTTAAAAGGGGATAAGCTCATCGGCTATTTGTCGCCGGAACAGTCCAAGTACCTGCTGTTTGTAGAAGGTAAACTGAAAAGCGGAATTCTCACTCTCTCCCTGTCGGATTTGGAGACGGATGATATTTCCCTGGAGATCCTGAGAAACAAGTCCAAGAAGTCCTTTTCCTACGATGAGGGCAAAATCACGGTTAACATCAAAACAGAAACATGTGTGGCCATTGGGGAGAACCGTACCTGGCTGGATATGATGGATCCGGAAGTCATTCAGCGGATCGAAGATGCCGCCCGAGAGAAGATAGAAACCAACATCCGGGAGCTGACATCCACCCTGCAAAACGAGTTCCGCACCGATGTGCTGGGCTTTGGTGAAACGATCTATCAGCGGGATCTCAAATTGTGGAAGCAGCTGGAACCCTCGTGGGAAGAAATTTACCCCACCGTGGAAGTTGAGGTTTCTTCCCGGGTACGGGTTGTCAATTCCGCATTCATCAAATAGCCGAAGGGGGTAAGTATGCTCACCGTTATCGTCATAGTTTTTTTTATATCAGCAATCCTGATGGATTGCCTGACTCTTTTAAAAACAATGCAACAAAAGCGGGAAAAGGCCATTTATTACACCCTCATGCTGATCAGCTTTTGTGTGCTCATTGCCTACAGCCTGAACATCCCTGTTCCATCACCCAGCAATGGAATTATCAAGGTGTTGGATGCTCTGTTTCACATCAAGAAATAGCGCGCCCCTTAGGGGGCTGTCCCATTGGATTTTGAAAGGATGTGCGCCATGCCAAATGAGAAAGTCACCATCCATCAGGCGACTTTTAGCATCATGCTGTTTAGTTTTGGCAGCAGTGTGATTTTGGGAATCAGTACCAAGGCAAATCAGGATGTGTGGATTTCTATTTTGCTGGCGGCCGTCTTGGCTATCCCGGTGTTACTGATCTACGCGCGAATCATCTCCCTGTTTCCCGAAAAGAACCTGTATGCGATTTCTGAGATACTGTTTGGGAAAATAATCGGCAAGATCGTAAGCGTTTTGATGATGTGGTATTCAATTCATCTGGCCGCCCTTGTTTTGCGCAACTTTGCGGAGTTTATTCAGGTGTTTGATATGCCCGAAACTCCCCAACTTGCCATTATGATCCTCATTACAGTGAGCACCACCTACCTTGCCCGAAGCGGAATGAGAGCCATTGGGAAATGGTCTGTTGTGGCAGTCTGCTTTGTATGTTTTGTCGTTTTGTTTACCTTTGGCACATCGATACACCAGATGAATGCAAGCAACCTGCTGCCCCTAATAGAATCTTCCCCTGCTCAGATCGCCAAGGAAAGCTTTGCCATCCTTGCCTTCCCCTATGCGGAAAGCGTGATTTTTCTATGTCTGGCCGATTCCTTTCAGAAGCAGGACAGCCCCTATAAGATGTTTTTCTATTCCCTTGGCCTGATCGTAGTTGTTTTTCTCCTTGTTTTTATGCGGAATCTGATGCTGCTGGGCCGGGCGATGATGGAACTTAGCTATTATCCCTCCTATATTGCGGTGCGGGTTATTGGAATTGGAGACTTTTTTGCACGGATTGAAAGCTCCATCTCCTCTAACTTTATTCTTGCGGGCATTGTCAAAATATCGGCGTGCTTGCTGGCGGCCGGAAAGGGGATAGCTCAGGTGTTTGGAGTGAAAACTCATCGGACTCTGATCCTGCCTATGGGCATGTGCACCTTGGCCCTTTGCGCCATTCTCTTTAAAAGCACCATGGAAATGTTCGCGTTTATCGACTACTACTTGTATTACGCCGCTCCCTTTCAGATCATCATCCCCCTGATCATCTGGATCGGCGCGGAGCGGTATACCCGCAAACAGGAAGAAAAGGGAGCATCCACGGCTTCTGTGGACGCCCCCCTTGGGAAAGAGCCTTGCAGCTAGTGTAGAGGCAGCCGGCCCGCAGCGCATTCCGGTTACTGCGTGCGGATTTCCCGGCTCATTTCCAAAAAGGCGCGGAACCGTTCTAAGGATACGTTGTCGGGAATTCCCCCGGAATCCATTAGGATATGGGGGCCGTGCTTCCGGCCTTGAGCTACCACCTGCCTGAGATGCTCCCGCTGCTCCTGCTGTGGCCACTCAAAAAAGTATTTGTTGATTCCACCGCAGAGCACCGTTTTAGGCCCCAGCAACTCCCGCACCTGATCAAAGGGCATGTTTTCGTTGGGGTCCAGGGGATTGAGAATATCAAAGCCGGCTTTGGCCAAATCGGGCAGAAGGGGCAGAATGCATCCATGGCTGTGGAGGTGGACCACCGCGCCGTAGCTGTGAACCAGATGACAGAGCTTTTGGTGCCAAGGAAGGAAAAATTCCCGGTAAAGCTCCGGACTGAACAGTAGAGACTGTTCGCTGCCCAGATCGTCGCAAAGGCCGATGCAATCGACTCCGGCCTCACACATCTGCCGGACGGCTTCCAAATTCCATTGCCCCAGCCGATCCACAAGGGCGACGGCAAACTCCGGCTCGGCCAGCAGATCCATTAAAAACTCCGCGTAGTCCCGCAGGAAATAATGTACGCCGGAAAAGAATCCGTTGACCCACCCCACCGTCCACAATCCATTTGCTTTGGCCCAGGTTACATCCTGTCGGAAACCGGCATACCGCTTCGGCTCAGCGGCATCCGGCAGGGATAAAGCTTCCAGACTCTCGGGGGAGTCCACCGGCAGGTAAAAGGTATGTACGTTCCAAGGCTTGATCCGCACTTCTTTGCGGGCGCCGGTCTCGTACTCCACCACAAACCGGTTGGCTTCCTGTTCGATTACTGTTTTGTTAAATTCCCCGGGGCCTCCGTGACCAAAAGCCTGAGCCGCACCCCATCCCACCGGGAAGGCACAGCGGTCGATCAGCTCCATAAACTCCCGTGCTTTGGTAAGGAGAGGCTCCCCCAAAGAGGAAAAGGAATAGGCGCCATCCTCTGGCGATTCCAAAAAGCCCTGAAACAGGGGAGAAGGGGCTGCCAGTTCCCGGGCCAGTGCCATGGGAACCGCCATCACCCACTGGGGAGTAACCGGCAGGGACTCTCCCGCCAGCAAAGCCTGCATTTGTTCTCGTTGGGTCATAGCCCGGACCTCCATCTTTAAAATGGTTGGGGAAGGGTGCTTCTTGATGCCGTGCAACCCCTCTTACTCCTTCACCGAGCCCATGGCCAGTCCCGCCACAAAGTTCTTTTGCAGCATCCACACCACAATGGCAGGAGGGATGATGAGCAGCACCGCCATGGCGGCCATGGGGCCCCACTCCAGCCCCCGGTCGGAGATAAAACCGGCAATGGCAACAGAAAGGGTTTTTGCCCGGTTGACGCTGAGGATGGTGGCAAACAGGAATTCGTTCCAGGCAGCCACCAGAGTCAAAATGGCGGAGGCAATCAGCCCCGGCTTGGTAATGGGCACCGCCAGCAAAATGAACCGCTGCCACATATTGCAGCCGTCAATTTCTCCCGACTGTTCAATCTCCTTGGGCACTTCCTGAAAGAACCCGATCATCAGCCACACGATAAGAGGCAGATTAAAGCTGACGTTCATAATAATCAGCGCTGCTTTGGTATCCATCAGGCCCAGATGGCGCATCACCACATAAACAGGAATGGCGGTGGAAATCGCCGGGTACATCTTCTGAATCATAAACCACAGGCCGAACACATTGCGCAGCTTGCGGGACAAGGACCCTTTGGCGATGGCGTAAGCGGCCATGCTGCCAAAAAATACGCAGATGACGGCGGTTACCATGGCAATGACAAAGGTGTTGACCAGCCCGTTCCAAGCGCCGTATTTCTGAAAGATGTCGGCGTAGTTTTGGCCTGTCACCCGGGTGGGGATAAACACCGGGGGGAATTTCAGGTAATCCAGCTGCACTTTGACCGAGCTGACGGCCAGCCAGTAAAGAGGGAACAGCACGGATATCAGCAATATCCCAAGAGATACATACCGCACCGGCCGGGACAAAAAGTTGGTAATGGTATCGGAAATAGAAAAGGAATAGTTCTTTTTCATGGCTGCACCCCTCCTAACCCATATCCCGGTCCACTTTGTTCCGCAGCACAATAAAGCCGCCGGAAACAAGGGACATGAAAAAGATAAACACAAAGGCCATGGCGGAAGAATAACCGGTATTAAAGTACTTGAGCCCTTGATTGTAGATGAAGTTGGGGAGCATTTCGGTGGCCATCCCCGGACCGCCCCCGGTCATGACAAACACGGTGTCGAACACCTTAAAGCCGTCTACAATGCGGATCATCAACACGATGATCATCACCGGGCGAAGCAGGGGCAATATCACCCGGAAGAACACGCCCAGCCGGGTGGCGCCATCCACCACCGCCGCTTCGATGCTGGAGGTGGAAATGCCTTTGAGAGCGGAAGCCATCAGGATGGTGACCCATGGCGTTTGCCGCCAGACATCCACAAAGATAATGGAGCCCATAGCATACTTGATATCGGCTAAAAAGGCGATGGGTTCCATTCCCAGCAGGGCGATAAAGTAGTTGATGACGCCGGTACTGCGATCCAGCATCATCCGCCACAAGGTACCGCTGGCCACCGGCGCCATAATCATGGGAATAAGGCACAGGGAGACAATCAGGCGAGTGGCTTTGGTATCGGAAGAGAGCATCATGGCCAGTATGGTGCCCAGCACCACCTCAAAGGCCACCGACACCACCACAAAAAACACCGTGTTTTTACAGGAAGTGAAAAACCGCTCATCCTTCAGCATCATCCTAAAGTTGTCCAGTCCGATAAACACGGGCTGGGCGTTGGGCAGATTGATTTTGAAGCTGTGAAAGCTCAGGTAAAAGGAATACAAAAGGGGAATAAACGCCGTGATACACAAAATGAGAAAGATGGGCGTTAAAAACGCCCAGGTTGTAATCGTATCGCTGCGGGAGCGCATTCTTTCGCTGCCTGAACGTTTTTTGGCTGATTTCATTGGATTCAATTCCCGCCCTCCTACTAATCGGTTGAGTTGAAGACGCTTGTGTTTTCAAAGTGTGGCATTTGTCACGCAGCTGCCCGTGGGGCAGTTCGGACCGGGTTTCATCGTCAATTCCACGTCTATGGCGTGCCGGCAAGGGCTGCCGCTGCTTTAAAACAGCGGGGCGGGGAAGCGCAACTCACGATTCCCCGCCCCTTCCTTTGCAAGTGGTATTATTTCATGCGTGCCTGAACCGTTTGAGCCGTTACATTGAGCAGCCCCTCGGGTGGTGGGTTGTTCATCAGGGCGATTTCTACGCCGTTCTGCATGTAATCCATGGCTTCTTCAATGCTCTTTTCTCCGGCCAGATAAGAACCAAAGCCGTTGGAAATTTCGGTTTTGGCTTCTTCCGAGGCGGGGATTCTCCACCAGATCAGCGCATTGCTCAAAGCATCTTTCAGGGGAAAGAGGGGGGACTGTTTGATCTCTTCCTGCTCCCAGAAGCTGATCCGGGTGGGAAGGATATTGTACTCGCGGAATCCGGTGTTCTGGCTTTCCAGTTCCACCAGCATCTTAATGAACTCCCAGGAAAGGTCTTTTTTCTCGGAATTTTTGTTAATGGCAATATCCCAGGAGGAAAGGGCGGTCAGACCGGTTTTCTCTGCCGGGAAGGGGCAGAGGGCCCAATTTCCCACGATTTTGCACTGCTCGGGGTCATCGGCAATGCCCAAAAAGTTCAGGGTGGGCCAGCCTTCCAAAAAGACTGCGTTGCCGTTGGCAAAGGCCGCGGCGGACTCGGGCAGTCCCCAGGACAGGCAGGCAGGGTCGGAAAGTTCCTTGAGGCGCATGGTAACTTCCAGAGCGCGGCGCACCTCGGGGGTGTTCATGGTGGCGTTCCAGTTTTCGTCAGCCCACTCACCGCCCAAAGACCAGAGACGGCCAAAGAAGATGGAGCCGTATTGGTTTTTGGCCATGGCAGGGGCTACGCCGTACATGCCCTTGGCAGGATCGTGGTATTTTTCGGCCAGAGCAATGTATTCATCCAGAGTTTCGGGGGGCTTTTCCACCAAATCGGTGCGGTAGGCCAAGGTATAGGGAGTATTGACGTGGGGGATACCATAGATGGTGCCCTGCCAGCGCCCGGAGTTATCCAGTATGTTGGAATCAAAATCGTCGATATCAAAGCCGTCTCTTGCGATATAAGGGTCCAGAGGCTCAAGGAAAGGGGTCATTTCGCCGTCCCACTGGCAGGTGATGTCCACCAGATCGTAGGAAGCGGTGCTGCTGGTCAGGTCCAGCAACATTTTTTCGTGGAGAGAAGCGTAAGGAAAGTCCACAATCTCTATCTTTGCGCCGGTTGCGGCCTCAAACTTGGGAACCACAACCTCCCGTGCCATATCGGCATAGCTGCCGGACATAAAGAGAGCGGTGATGGTTTGCCCTGCGAAGGACGCGGTGTCCGGAGCGGGAGCCGGGGCTGCTTCGCCGCCGCTGGCGGGGGGAGCGGCCGATGATGGAGCGGGAGTATTTCCGCCGCTGGCACAGGCGGAAAGCACAAGTACAAGGGTGAGAAGAAGAGCCGTCATACGGGAAAACTGTTTCATAAATGCACCTCTTTCCGGTAAAAGATATGATTCTACCGTTATTCCTAAAAGCGGCCGAAACCGGCAGCCTTTATTCCGTTTTGCTGCTGTCCTTCTAAGGAAAAAACTTTGTGATGCAAGCTGCGGTGGAAAATAATCGGGCAAGGTTTTCTTCGTAAGGATTGCCCAGCCCAGCTGACGCCAACTTTACGGGCCATGCAAAGCGCAACTGGAGCGGGGTATCTTCATCCATGCACTTTATATACTACAGTACTAGTATACTGCTTATGGTAGGTTTGTCAATCAAAAAAATATGATTTAAACATATTGTAACTAATTGCAGGAGATAATATATATATTATGCACTATTCCGTTGACTTTTAAATACTTGCATGTTAGTATAGTAGTATTGAAAATTTTGAGCCGGATGGCCGAGTTTAAGGGATGGGAGGCGGTTGACCCGTGCTTGAGGTGCTGGAAAAGCAGCGCAGCGAAACATCCAGGCAGTATGCCATTCGGGTGTTGCGGCACAATATTCTTTACCTAAATTTAAAACCCGGTCAGCCCATTAGCGAAAGCGAAATAGGTGAACTGTTGGGCATGAGCCGCACCCCCATCCGGGAAGCATTTAAAGATTTGGAAAAAACTCATATCATTGAGGTCATGCCTCAAAAAGGTACCTTTGTGGCCAGTATTGATTTTGATCTGGTTCACGAGGCGATGTTTTTGCGCCTGACTCTGGAAAAAGCCATTCTGGCGGAGGCCTGCTCCAAGATGTCGGAGGAGTACATGGCTTTGCTGGAGGAAAACCTGCTCCTCAGCCGGTATCACGTGGAGCGCAATGATATCAAGAAGTGGTTTGCTCTGGACAACGCCTTCCACAAGCTGTTGTTTCAGGGATGCGGTAAGGGCCGCATCTACGATTACATGGAAGGCATGCTGATTCACTTTGACCGCATCCGAATTCTGGGGCTGGAGGCAAAGAAGATGCATGTAGCTTTTGGGCAGCATCTTGCCCTCTTGGAGATCATCAAAAACAGAGACGTGGAAAAAGCCATTCCGGCTTTGGAAGACCACCTTTCCTTTTGTATGATCGACAAGCCGTTTATCGAGAATTTACAGAGTCGGTACTCATGGGTGGGGGAGGCCATCACGCTGTGAGAAACCCTCCCCCATCCGGCCGATACAGGTCTCATGGGAAATATGAAACGCTAAAGCCATACCAAAAGCCCGGGGAAGATTCCCCGGGCTTTGCTGTGCCTTGGCGCAGGCTTGTTGTTATTGTTTCTCGCAGGGCTGGAGGTTGGCAGCGTTGGCAGTTCAACCTTAGTTATCCGGTGTTTCCTCTTTGGACTCTTTGGGTTCCCCGGGGATTTTAATGGAGTCGGTTTTCATGACAAACCTGACCTCGGTTTCAAACCCTTGGGGAGCACTGGTGAAAATTTGATACTGGTCGGAAAGTTCCACATAGGCGTCCTTGCGGGCGATGAGCTCCAGAATATCGTCTACCTGACCCACATAGCGGTCGATGGCACCTTCCGCCTCCAGACGGTCCAGAGTGCTGAACATTCTGGCAAACATGTCGGCGTTGTCCTGCCGCACCGTGATACTCAGCGCCTCCGAGACCTTGCGGTAGTATTCCAAATCGTCCTTCATCTTCATCAGAACCCGGACGGTTTCGGGGGAGTTGTGCAAACTCTCTTGCATTTCATCGCTGTCCAGATCGTCCCGCAGGGAGGTATAAAGGCCCTCACTATCCTTGAGGAGCTTGCGCAGTTCCTTGGAACGGTCCTTAAATCCAGTGTAAACGTCCAGATCGATATAGGGATTGCGGAGAAGTTCTTCCGCCAGATTCAGGTTTTTCTGGTTGCATTTTAAATCCTTGGCCAAACGGCGGAGTCTGGAAGGCGTTTTGGGGTCGGCCATATTTTCCATGAATTCCTCCAGCTCACGGCTGGTTTTTTTGTCGTCCTGCAAGTCGTCAATCAGCCCGATCACACTCTGAGCGTCTCCCGCAAGCCCCCTGGCAGCTCCGATCAGTTGGGCCCGATGGGTGGAGTTGGTCAGATCGTATCCGTAGGGCTGCAACGCCCGGGCACTGTTGGAGGCCACGCTTTGCAGTCCTGCCATCAGCTGACGCAGTGCCGCCGTATCAATGGCGATTTCGTCTGCCGTGGAACGGCCGGCGGGAACAGCCTGTGTGCTGCTGCTCTTTTCAGATTCGGTGAGGGCGATGGCCCGCACCATCAGAGAGGGCTTGGGGGCGGTTGAGGCTTCTATTCCGGCGGGCTCCTCCGCCGCAGAAGCAGGCTCCGGTTCCTGTGCTGGCTCTGCTTCGGTGGAATCTTCCGGTTCCGCTACACCTTCGGACTCAAGGGTGTCTTCGAGGGTTTCATCGGGGGCGGCTTCTTCTCCGGTATCGGCGTCGCCGCTGTCCTGGGGGGAAACCTCCTCGCCGGTGGGGTCCTCCTGCGTGGGAGTACTGTCTTCTGCTTCAGGGGTATCTTCCGCCTCCTGCTGCGGGGCCTCCGCGGGAGGCTCTGCAGGGGGTTCTTCTTGGACGGGAGTCTCTGCAAGACCACTGGCTACTGCTTTCAGCCCGGCGGTAAAAAAGGTCTGCCACTGGTCGAGATTCAGGCCGCCCATGCTTTGAATTTGAGCCATGAGAGCCGGCAGCTGGTCGCTGCATTGAGCAAGACCGGACGTCTGATAAAAGGTGAGCAGATTGGAAAGCTCCTCCGGTGTTATCTGGGTCAGCCCGACCTGTCTTGCGGTGTCGTACAGGGCCAGCATTTGGTCCAGAGTTTGCAGATCCAGGGAAGCCAGCCCGCTTTGCTTATAAAGGGCAATGAGCCCGTCGATTTGCTGGGGGGTGATGGCTTTGGACAGAGCACTCAGTGCGGCCAACTGCTGCTTGCTGCTTCGGGCGGACATCAGCATGTCGATGGAGTAGGCTATCAGGTCTTCGGTGATGTCGTTGTCCAGCAGGTTGCTGTAATCGTAGGTCATGCGGTCCATCATATCCTTGCTGTCCAGCAACCGTTCGGCATCCTCCCGGGAAAAGCCTTCCAGAAAGTCGAACAGGGCGTCGGCAGTATCGCCAAACAGAGCTTCTTCCATATCCAGACCATCGGTATGTTCTTTTAAGCGGTCGTAGAGCGCTATGTTTTCATCGGTGACGTGGTCGGGCAAAATATCCAGCAGCCGCTTATCCATATCATAAAAATCAAAGATGTCGTCCACCATGATCTGAGCGCCCCGGGTCATCCAGGGGTCCATAAAGATGGAGCGGATTTGGCGGTCGGGGTCAGATTGGGCCAGATCGTCCTGAATATTCTTCAGCTCCCCCAGATCGGTGCGCATGTCCTCAATTTCCTCCGTGTCCATGTCCAGCTCCGGGAAATCGGTGGTGACTCCGATATAGACAGGGCCCAGCTCAAAATCGGTGACAGTGGCGGTGATGGTAAAGCTGCTGGGGAAATCCAGATCATCCAGCCCCGGAAGATCAAAGCTTTTGATGTTGAGGCTTTCCTCCAGCCCCGGCATGGAGGAGATGGTGACGATTTGATTGTTTCCGTCGGCGGTGAGAGTGCCGTCGCTAAGCTCTACATCCCGGAACACATCGTCAGGGAGCACCATCCCCAGCACCACCGTCAGGGGGGCAGTCATATCCACCAGCTTGTTATCGATTTCTACCTTGTGGCACAGATGGTTGCGCAGGTCAATTTGAATCTCCAGTTGCCCCGAGCGCCCGGCCAGCTCTTCCGGTGGGTAGTCCTTGCCGTCCAAACGGTAGCGGATGTCCACTTCCAGCGGCAGGTCCCGGTCGCTTTTTCCCTGATAATACAGGTCGGTGTCTTCCAGCTCCCACACAACGGAGCCTCCTGCTTGGGAGACGAGATTTCCGCCTTTGACCGGGACCACATCGGTCAGGGAGGTGATATCTTTCACACTGCCGCCCCTTTGATCGATGGTCAGGCGGTCGGTGACAATGACTTCCGTAGGTTTACCGGAGGCATCCAGGGTGACGAATACAGTCTCGTGTTTTTTGCCTTCCCCAACCGGGGACGAGGACGTTCCGGCAGAGGCCAGAGCAATTTCCGGCTGCCCATATTGGATGAGCTCCACTTCGCTTTGCGTTTCACTGTGCAGGGGGGTGGGGGAACAGCCGGTGACGGCCAGCGCACCGCAAAGGCCGATGATGCCAAGGTTGGCGGCTCCTTTTTTGCTGCATTGCATTAATTTTTCAAATGGTTGTTTCATACAGTTTCCTCCGTACAACATTGCTTATTGTTAAATCGCTTCTGCGGCCTGCTCCTTTTTGGCAGGCTTTGCAGTGCGCCAGTAGCGGGATGTCCGGGCGATGACAGGCTCGCAAACATACAGAATGGCGGGAAGGATAAAGATGCTTACCAGGGAAGAAATCACCGATCCCCTTGCCAGCATCGTGCAGATACTGCCGATAATTTCAATATCCGATAGAATGCCCACGCCCAAAGTGGCGCAGAACAGCACCAGAGAACTGGTGACAATGGAAGGGTCGGACGTGTTGGCGGCAATCAGCATGGCCTGATCCCGGTCGTGGCCGTTTTGCAGCTCCTCCCGGAACCGGGTGGCCATAAGGATGGCGTAGTCCACCGTGGCCCCCAGCTGGATACAGCCGATGACGGTGGGGGAGATAAAGGGGATTTCCACGCCCATCAGCATGGGGATTCCCTCGTTGATGAAGATGGCCAGCTTGATGACCGCCACCAGCAGCACAGGGACGGAAAAAGACTGAAACACAATGCCGATGATCAGGATGATGGCGATGACGGATATGTAGTTGGTCACCCTGAAGTCGACGTCCGATGTTTCGATCAGGTCCTTGGTCAAAGCGCCTTCTCCCGTAATCAGGGCGTTGGGGTCGTAGCGCTTGAGGATGTCGTTCATCTGATCCACCTGAGCGTTGAGCTCATCGCTGGCCGTCTGGTATTGGGAATTTACCATCATCATCTGCAGGCCGTCTTTTTTAAAGACATCCTTCATATCCTCGGAGATAAAAGAGTCCGGGATGGCGGGGCCCAAAAACTTGTTGTAGGCCACCACCGACTGGATGCCGTCCAGATGCTCCAGCTCCTTCACCAGATGGTGGAGGGTGTCGGCCGAAAGGGTGTCGTCTACAATGACAAAGTGGGTGCAGGCCATGTCGTAATCGTCCTTGAGCTTGTTGGTTGCAACAATGGCCGGCAGGTCGTCGGGCAGGGTGCGGTCCAGATTATAGTACATCACCGTGCGCTTTTGTGTGTAATACGCCGGAACCAGAAGAATCAGAAAGAGGATGCACAGCGCCTTGCTGTGGCGTATGATAAAGGCGTTGACCCGGGTGAAGTCCGGGATCAGATTCCGGTGACGGTAGCGTTTGATAGGGCCATCCAGCAGAAGCACCAGCGCCGGAAGCACCAGAATCACCGACAGCACACTGAAAACGACTCCCTTGGCCATGACCAGTCCGATGTCCCGGCCCAGCAACAGCTGCATGAAGCACAGGGCAAGAAAGCCCGCAACGGTGGTCAGGGAGCTACCGGACAAAGAAATAAAGGCAGACTGTATTGACTGAGCCATGGCATCTCGATTATCCGGGTAGCGTTCTTTTTCCTCCTGATAGCGGTGAACCAAAAAGATGGAGTAGTCCATGGATACACCCAGCTGCAGGATGGCGGCAATGGCTTTGGTGATGTAGGAGATTTCCCCCAGAAAGATATTGGTGCCAAAGTTATAGATGATGGCGAACCCGATGTTGATAATAAAGGTGAGGGGCAACAGCCACTGCTCGATGGCGAACCACATGGCCAGCAGGGCAAGCAGGACGGCGATTCCCACATACAAAGGCATTTCCCGGTCTACCAAGTCCCGGGTGTCTTTGATGATGACGGAAAAACCGGCGAGGAAGCACTTTTCATTGGTGATCTTGCGGATTTCCTCAATGGCCTGCATGGTCTCGTCAGAGGCGCCGGGCTGATCGTACTGGACAATCATCAGGGTGGACCGCTCCGAAAAGAACATATCCTGCATGCCGGAAGGGTAAATCTCCTTGGGAATGCTGATATCCGTTGCGTTGGGCAGCCATGTGACACTGCTCACCCCCGGAACCGCTTCAATGGCTTCGTACAGCTCTTCGGCGTAGCGCAACGGCATATCTTCTATTATAAGCATGGTGGTGGCGGCACTTTGAAACACTTCCTCCAACACCCGTTCTCCCTGTGCGGATTCAAACTCCTGCGGCAGGTAGGAAAGGGTATCGTAGTTGATGCGGGTAGCCGCCGCACCAATGGCAGATGGAATCAACAGCAACACCGCAACCCCGACAACAATGGCCGGTTTGCGGGTGAGAAATCTTGCTACACGCTGTAGCATAGGCAACACCTTCCTTGCGAAAATTCAAGAGGTCAGCGGATGATCTTTTTCAGCGCTGTGTAAAGAGCAGGCCGTATTTCATCCATGGTATAGGGCCGCTCCTCGGAAATGGCGCTGTAGCAGGTAGACCCCACCAGCTCCACCAGTAAGAACAGCGTCTGCTTGGCGGTGGCCGGATCCCCGCCCTCGGCCACATAACCGTCACAGAATCTGGATGAGGCTGCCTTGGCCTCATCGGTGGCAAACAGCCCTTTGGAAAGATCTTTATAAAGAATGCGAAACAGCTGCTTGTTATTTTGCAGGTATTCGATGATATAGTCGACAAAAAAAATAATTCTGTCCGTAAAGGGCATGGGGTTCTGTTGGCAGGCGCGGTCCAGCTCGTTAAGGGCCGCCAGAATCACCGCCGTGCTTTTTTTGGATGCAATGCGGTCCACCAGATCATACTTATCCTTAAAGTACAGATAAAAGGTGCCCTTGGCCACCTTGGCTTTTTTGACAATATCATCGATGGATGTTTCGTTTACACCTTTGCTGGTAAACAGCTCGTGAGCTGCCTCCAACATAGAGGACGACTTCGTTTCTTTCTTTTCAGATACCATGTTTGCCTCCGTTATGACCATTGGTCATTTTTTAGCCTAAATCTAATTATATACAAAAATGACTATTAGTCAATCCTTAAAATGACTAACGGTCATTTTCTCCAAGCAAAAATATTATTTAATTTTGCCAAAAAATTATTGGTAGAATCAACCATTTGCCGGGTTTGTTCCAAGGAAACAATTAGAGGGTTGATACGTTTTTACATAAAAAAGAAGGTGCATTCCCTGATAGAATACACCTTCTGATAAAGCTTATACCTTTGGAGCTCGGCGGTCAGACCTTTTGCCCTGCCATTTTGGCCAGAGGCTTGATGGCCCCCTGAAAATGAGCTTCTATGTACATCTGAACGGTGGAGACATTGCCTTCCTCGTAGGCGGTCAAAATATTCTGGTGGTCGATGATGGCGTGGGCCCGGTCGCTGCCCTGATCCTTATGATAATACAGAACCAGCAGCTCCCACAACACGCTGTGCTGGAAATAAATCTTCTTCAGGTACTCGTTGTCACAAAAGTCAAAGAATGCCTGATGAAAGGAGCGGTCGTGGGCAAAGTAATCGGGGGTTCCCACGGTTTGGGTTTGGCGGTAGACACAGAGCCGCAGCACGGGAATCAACTCGTTTTGCAGTCCCTTTTTGAGGGAAAGAGCAGCGGCTTCCCGGTGGAGGGCGGCAATAATTTCGTTGATATCCAGAGCCATATGGGCGTCAAAGGGAATAACTCGCGCGCCGACGTTAGTGATATTCTCCAGCAGCCCGTTGTTGCACAAACGATTGATGGCGTCCCTCACCGGCGTGGAGCTGACGCCAAACCGCTCCTGCAGCTCCCGGTTGGTTAACTTTTCGCCAAATCCAATCCGCTGTTCCAGAATATCGGCTTTTAAGGCTTGATAAATCTGCTCGTTGAGACTGATGCGCTTTATCATGGAGGAACCTCTTTTGCGTTTGTAGTATGACCTAAAGATCAGAATCTATTATAACACTTGTGCCATACAATTTCCAACACAACATAAATTACATAATATTAAAACAAAATAGTCTATTTTAGTCAATAATACCATTGATTATTTAAAATCCATATGATATTATGGCATTAAAATGTAATGCATCATGCATCACAGGGAGAAGACGCAAACCGATCAGCAAAATTATAGGAGGTAGTTTTTCATGAGCAGCGAGTTATATCCGGCAGAACCGTTCCGCATCAAATCGGTAGAGTACGTCAAAATGAATACCCGCGAGGAGCGAGAGCGCATTGCAAAAGAGGCAGGCT
>ENA-UOOR01001328-UOOR01001328.1-fermentation-metagenome-genome-assembly--contig:-NODE-1328-length-29807-cov-4.262335_pt1 | contig 29807 bp, 29 predicted proteins | sample MGYA00245780_ERZ724029 | MGnify/ENA primary metagenome ERZ724029 (study PRJEB28704, sample SAMN03018315) | fermentation metagenome | biome: anthropogenic terrestrial biome; feature: soil; material... | reverse complement strand
GTGTTTGATTGGCATCAACCATTTTGTATAAAAGATTCACTGATAGCGAATTCGCACCAATAATTTGATAATTAGTGAAATTCGTAACTTTTTCTATGTCTGCAACTTCCTTTCTTACCTCAAGCGCGTTTAAGTTGGTCATTAAATGACCACCCATGTTACTTAATAGAAGTGCGCGAAAGAATATTTCATCTACCTCTGTTTTTTGTAACAACTTAGAAGGTTGTTCAGAAAGCGACATGGAAGGCAGTAGGATATAACGATTGAGTACTTGTTGGGGATTATGGTTAGTAAAAATAAATGAATTTTCCTTTGCAAAACCAACTACTCGCCCGACAAATTTTTCATAATAATAATGAAGCTCTAATTGGTCATTTAACTTATAGTATTGACGATAGTCAGAGCCAAGAATGACAGGTATTTCATCTTTCCCTGCTATGTAGACATAAGCGGAATCATCAAATCGCAGTCCTTCCATCAGTTCAACGTCATTATAATCAAAAACGGATTTAGTAATTTGTATCGATTTAGTGGTTTGATATAACGCACCTTCGTACTCATATATATCATTAGTAGCGCCCCATTCATAATAGGCGGAGAACTTCTTATCAGGGGGATATTGTTTTAATCCTATTGGCTGCGATACAGCATTATAAAAGACCACTTTACTATTTTCAAATACCCCATTATTAAAATCATTGAGTATATCATAGTTTTTTACATCTTTAAAAAATTCAATTTCTCTTTCACCGATTAAATCATCCGTAATCTGATAGATATTGTAGTTATGAAATTTACTAGCTGAACGTATTTCTATTTTTGAAATATTTATATTTACTAACAGCACAAATACAACGACAGAAAATAGAAATGAAAGTAACCCTATAAACAACGTAAACCATTTTTTATTTTTCAGTAGAAGTCTAGCTGTATTCAAAATGATCTTACTCCTTTTTTAATCAAGGACTTTGTCATGAGCAGACAGGCTAAAAAATACACTATAAATGTTACTAATATATAGAAAACAGATACGTAGTACCACTGATTCCCCCAAATCGAATAGAAATGGTTAAACGCTTTTAATAATAAAAATGCCAATAACATTATCATGATTAGCGCAATGAATTCTAATTTAAACACTTTAAGAAATATAAGTTGCCATTTCCCTCCTGCTAAAAACAATATTTGAACAATGGATTTTTTACTTTGAATGGCATAAACGACTGTAACAGCTTGCGCAATAATGACAAATAGTAAAGAAATGATTAAGAATCCTTTCAATAAAATATTGGAAGTTAATATGGCAGTTCCTCTATCCTCTTTTTCAAGTAACTGATAACTCGTATTAGGAAATATTTTTTCAATTAATTGATGTGGTTTTCCACTTTCCACATTGAGAATAAACTTCGTTCCATTTTTCAAGTTGATTTGTTGAGACATGACTATACACCATGCCTCTCTATTTAAGTAAGAGGCTGGTGTGTCAAATTGTCCAATAACGAGGCTTTTCATATTTCTTGACAGTGCCTCTTCAGGAAAAATAGTGCCTGTAATTATATAGTCTGTAGAGCGTGGTTGTTTTTGATAGTTTATAGGTGGCAACTTCATCGAGTTGTTCATATATATATATTTTAAGTGTGGATTGTCTAGTTTATATTGCATTAACAAATATGGTTCTTCTAAGTCGATGTCTAGAGAAGACTCTTCGGTATTAATAATGAATTCAACAGCATTTTTACTGATATAGCCATTGTTAATCATATTGGTATAGCTAACAGAATCCATTATATAAAGCAAGGAAGCGGTGCTAGTAAACAACAGGAACATTAGTAACAAAAACCTACTAGATACTAAAAAGTTTTTCACTTTGTTTTACCTTCATTTTAAGAAAGAGGATGGGACAAAAGAGATCTAAAAGTGCACCTAACAACATCCATTTTGTCGTTTTCAAATTTAACACCCCTTGAATCACAAAATAAATTTAAAATTTTCGATATTATAATAATTCAAATTATAATTATCTGTCAATATTCTAAATTTAATAAAAATTGATAGTTTTAATAGTGATGTTTATTTAGACATCTATGAAAATCCATCACCATTTTTGGGGTTTGTCTTGTATCGATATTCACGGAAATAAAAAAAGCACAACAAGGCATTAAACCTTGTTGTGCTCAATGATCTTATTTATCTTCAGATACGAATGGAAGTAATCCCATAATACGAGAAACTTTGATAGCTGAAGTTAATTTACGTTGGTACTTAGCGCTAGTGCCAGTTACGCGACGTGGTAAAATTTTACCGCGCTCAGAAATGAATTTTTTAAGTAAATCCACATCTTTATAGTCGATATGCGTAATGTTGTTTGAAGTGAAGTAGCAAACTTTACGGCGTTTGCGGCCTCCGCGACGTGGTGCCATAGTGATGTCTCCTCCTTATAAGTTTATAGTTTTTGTAGCTCGAAGAATTAGAATGGAAGATCGTCTTCTGATACTTCAATCGGTCCCTTGCTATTCGCAAATGGATCTTCGTCTACTCTTGTATAGTTCGGCTGGTTCATTGGTGGTTGATTTTGCTGATAAGAAGCACCGCCGCCAAATGAACCTTGCTGAGGCATCGCGCCACCATACTGTTGCTGTGGTTGTCCACCGCCATATGACGGCTGGCTATTAGCGTAAGATTGTCCGCCGTATTGGTTCGATGCAGGAGCACCTCCACCACTACGAGGCTCTAAAAACTGTACGCTATCTGCCACAACATCAGTTGTATATACACGCTTACCATCTTGTCCTTCATAGCTACCTGTTTGGATACGACCTTCTACTCCAATCAAACTTCCTTTTTTCATGAAGTTCGCTAAGTTTTCAGCCTGTTTACGCCAAGCAACACAGCTAATGAAATCTGCTTCTTTTTCACCTTGTTGGTTTGAGAATGTACGATTTACAGCTACTGTAAATCGAGTAGACGCAATACCATTCGGTGTGTAGCGCAGCTCAGGGTCTTTTGTTAGTCTTCCAACTAATACGACACGATTTATCATCAGAATGCAACCTCCTTTTCAGCATTTTGTTTAAAATTATTTAGCTTCTTCGCGAACTGCAATGTGACGAATGATATCTTCGCTGATGTTAGCAAGACGTGTGTATTCGTTGATTGCTTCTGAAGGAGCGTTTACTTTCACGATTTGGTAGTAACCTTCGCGGAAGTCTTGGATCTCGTAAGCTAAGCGGCGTTTGCCCCACTCTTTTGCTTCGATGACTTCAGCACCGTTAGAAGTTAAGATTTCGTTGAAACGTTCAACTAAAGCTTTCTTCGCTTCGTCTTCAATGTTTGGACGTACGATGTACATTAATTCGTATTTTCTCATCTGTTTACACCTCCTTATGGACTCAGGCTCTCCTGTTTGCAGGGAGCAAGGAGTAAGTAATAAATATTACTCACATCAATGAATTGTAACACATTGGCATCTGTCTTTCAAGTCGCAATCAAATAATTCATTCGATATAATGAAGATTACTAATTTCATGAAGGAGGACTTCTATGTTACCCGATCAAAAACCCGATGTAATTGAATTAGATATTAAGAAACTAATGATGGATAGTGTTGTTATTACTAGTGGCCTCGCTATTTTATTTATTGCCATACAAGTCATATGTATGAAGGAGTTTCAATTTTCAGTTTGGCAAATGCTAAGTGGATTTATCCTTTTTGTCGTACTTTATATTGTGCTTATCATATTGCATGAAGCCTTTCATTTAATAGGTTTTATGCTCTTTGGTGGCGTGCCTTTTAAATCGTTAAAATACGGTATTAACTTAGAGCTTGGGGTAGCTTATGCAACGACCGACAAACCACTCCCTAATTATGCAATGAAAAAGGCGTTGTTATTGCCATTTTGGACAACTGGTATTATTCCAACCATTGCTGGCTTTTACTTTAATAGTACCGTCTTGCTACTTGCGGGTGCCTTTTTAATTGGCGGAGCAGTCGGAGATTTTGCCATGTATAAGGAATTGCGCAAATATCCTAAACATGCTCTTGTAGAGGACGATCCTCAGTTACCAAAGCTTTATGTTTATCCTCCACAGAAAACGGATAAGTAATGGCTATCTTCTAGGAGCTAAGTTGTTAGGGTGTTAAAAATCCATGTTGTGCAGCTGTACATAAATTTCTCCAAATGCGATTAATGGTTGCTGTTTCCATAATAGCGTCCATTCCGAGACTGCGAATAATATTATTGGCAATGTCCACACAGTCAGCTGCACTTTCTTTGCTCATTTCCGTAAACTGTTGGTATTCTTGCTCTGTCAGTTCAACTTCCTGTTTATGTTTTTGCCAATAAATTGTCAACATAGCGTAAAATTGTTCTTCAATCTGTTTAAAACGCTTTAGTTGTTGCATATAAAGAAACTGCAATGCGCCAATACGTTCTGTGCGATGGGATTCTTTATTTTTTCGTTCAATGACAGTAGCAGCCTCCTCTAAGAAATTCTCCGTAATGCCCAGACAAACACTTAAAAAAGAAGCTTCTGCAAAAATGCCGAACGGAAAACGATAGACTGCATTATCATAATTATTTTTCCAAATACCTAATTGGAATGTTTGATCGAATGGTATCCATACATCTTGTACTCGAATTGTATGGCTTGCTGTTGCTTTTAACCCCATTGCTTGCCAATCATTGATAATTTCTACTTGCTCCCGGCTCACCGCGCAACTAATGATTTTATCTGTCAGCATACCATCTTCTTTAATAAAGCAATTCATGGTAAATGTTGTTGCATAGTCAGCTCCGCTACAATACTTCCACTGCCCTGTTACCGAATAACCGCTGTCCATTTTTACGGCTGTACCTGTAGGGTAGCCGCTCCCTGCTATTACTGCATCCCTTGGTGAAAAAATCTCTTCGGCTATTTCTTGCTTAAACGTTGGCGCAAACATATTACCGCCTGTTCCTATTGTCACAAGCCACCCAAAGTTCCCATCGATAGCAGACATGCGCTGAAAAACTTTTATTCCTTCGAGTAAGTCTAAATCTTTACCACCTAACTCTTTTGCTATAAACAATTTAAACAATTGTTGCTCATAAATGATTTCTAATATTTCTTGTGGTAACTTTCCTAACTGATCGATTTCTAAAGCCCGCTTTTTGATTTCTACTATGTTCATAATATCCCCCTTTAGAAATTGAAAATTCTGATATCTATATAACCAAAAATAGGCTATCCCAAACATGAAAATGATTCGCTAGGAGATAGCCTATTATGTTTTTATGAATATAAACTAAGTTCTGTTTGTATTTCATGAGAATTGCTTACATTCATAATGGCAATTTTAAATTAAACGTTAAAGCGGAATAACATGATATCGCCGTCTTGTACAATATATTCTTTACCTTCAAGACGTACTTTCCCGGCTTCTTTCGCAGCAGCTTGTGAGCCTGCTTCTACTAAATCATCGAAAGCAACTGTTTCTGCACGAATAAATCCACGCTCAAAGTCTGTATGAATAATACCAGCACATTGTGGTGCTTTCATGCCTTTACGGAATGTCCATGCACGTACTTCTTGGACCCCAGCTGTGAAGTATGTGGCAAGACCTAGTAAATCATATGAAGTACGGATTAGTTGGTCTAAACCTGATTCTTTAATGCCTAGTTCTTCTAAGAACATCGCTTTTTCTTCATCGTCAAGCTCAGAAATTTCTTCTTCTATTTTTGCACAAATTGTAATTACTTGCGCACCTTCAGCTGATGCATATTCACGTACCTTTTGAACATATTCATTATTATCTGCATCTGCCACTTCGTCCTCTGAAACATTGGCAACATAAAGCATTGGTTTAATCGTTAATAGGTGAAGACCTTTAATCACTTTTAGTTCGTCCTCTGAAAGTTCAGCAGCACGAGCAGGTCGTCCGTTTTCTAATTCAGCTTTGATTTTTAGAAGAATCGGTTCTTCAACCATCGCTTCTTTATCTTTTTGTTTTGCCATTTTGCTTACGCGTTGTAAACGTTTATCCACTGATTCTAAATCAGCAAGTGCTAGCTCTAAATTAATTACTTCAATGTCATCAATTGGATCTACCGCACCTGACACGTGTGTAATATTTTCATCTACAAAGCAACGTACTACTTGGCAGATTGCATCTACTTCACGAATATGTGCAAGGAATTTGTTTCCTAAGCCTTCTCCTTTAGAAGCACCTTTTACGATACCTGCAATATCAGTAAATTCAAATGCTGTTGGCACTGTCTTTTTCGGTATTACTAACTCTGTTAGTTTGTCTAAACGTGCATCTGGTACTTCAACAATACCTACGTTTGGATCAATTGTTGCGAATGGATAGTTGGCAGCCAAAGCGCCCGCTTTTGTAATTGCGTTAAATAATGTTGATTTTCCAACGTTAGGTAAACCAACGATTCCAGCTGTTAATGCCATAAATGGACACAACCTTTCTATAATCAGTTCAATTTTGTTCCTGTTAAACCACAGTATTATGACACTCTAACGCCCAATCCGTATTGAAGGAGACTGACATAAACCCGACACAAGCAATTCCACCCTACGTCATTTTGTCCGGATTTTTCCTTTGAGCTTGCTCGGCAAAAAACTCTCTGTAAATCTGTCCATTCGCTGGGGAAATTCAATTGATGCAATCGGGGTTTGAATCCCCCATGAATTTAAGTGCATAGTTGGTATTCATCCCCACCTAAGGGCAGGGAACTTCTGTTGACGCAAGTTAAAGTTTTCTTTATAACCCTATCTATTATATTGATTCGCCCATAAAAAGTCTAATACACAAAAAGCTAGACTTCACTTGCACGCTTTATGACTTTCTTCATTTTTTTCTCAAATTCTCGACGCGGAATCATCACACTGTGCTGACATCCTTCGCATTTAATACGCACATCTGCACCCATACGAATAATTTTCCACTCATTTGTGCCACATGGATGTTGTTTTTTCATTTCGACAATATCATTTAGATCAAATTTTTTCGCTTCCATATTATTCACTTCTCCCATCATCTTTTCCACTTCCACCATATAACATCATTTTAGGATACGCCATAGGAATATCATGTTCCTCAAATAATTGTGTCACATCACGGCGAATTGTTCGAGCTACGCCATATTGTTGTTGTGGCAATGTTTCAGCAGCAATGCGAATCGTTACTTCTGTTCCTTTTACATTTTGGACGCCTAAAAAGGTAGGTACTGCCACTAGCTCTTTATGAATTTCGGGTAGTGTTTCTAAATACTTTTTAATAAGCCCTTCCGCTTTTTCGAAATTTGCATCTGTCGTCATTTGTAAATCTATAAAAATTTTCGAGTTATTGATAGAGTAGTTAATAACCTCTCCAATTGAACCATTTGGAATAATAAATTGCTCCCCAGTAGCACCATTAATCTTTGTTGTACGTAATCCTATCTCTACAACTGTTCCTTCCGCTGCGTTTATTTTAATATAATCCCCTACACCGAATTGGTCTTCAAAAATAATAAAAAACCCTGTAATTACATCCTTTACTAAACTTTGAGCACCAAACCCAATGGCTAAACCGACGATTCCCGCACCGGCAAGTAAGCCCGCTACCTTAATGTTAAGTGAAGAAAGGATAGCTATAATTGCCGAAAAATAGACAACATACGAAATCACACTTTGTAATAATCTTGCAATTGTTCGTTGTCTGCGCTCTGAATGATTTAATGGTGAGCGCATACGTAGTAAAAATACTTTTTTAATAAATTTTTTACCTAATCGTACAGCTAACCACGATGCAATAAGGATTAATGTAATTTCAATCGTTACATCGATAACCTGATCCCAAAAGGCCTCCGACGTCAGTTGATCCCATTTTTTCTGCATTACTCTTGTGTTGAATTCCATTATTACCACCTCTTGAATAACTTGTTAAAAATTTGCGTATACTGCATAAAAATTGAGCACTTCTTCCAAATAAAAATGAAAGTGAGTTTTTTTATGAATACTATTCCAAATTTAGTACTGCCCTATTCGCTTCATCACGAAAGTAAAAATGCTGTTTGGCAATTGAGTACATTATTTTTAGAGTATATTCCTTTTTATCATGAACGTCTTATTTTTTGTTGTATCGGAAGTGATCGTTGTACTGGGGATACATTAGGACCATTAACAGGTAGTTTTTTGAAAAAATCTGTTAGTTTCCCTTATGAAGTTGTAGGAACTTTAGAAAATCCATTGCATGCCCTCAACTTAGATTCAACCATACAGCAGTTACACCATCATACTACGAAACCTTTTATTATTGCGATTGATGCATGTCTAGGTAGTGAACAAAACGTTGGACATATTGCAGTGCAGAACGGACCAATATTGCCTGGGAAAGCGGTAAAAAAAGAATTGCCCCCAATTGGTGACATTTCCGTTAAAGGGATTGTCAATATTGGAGGCTTTATGGAAATGCTCGTGTTACAAAATACGCGACTGCATATCTCTTATGCTATGGCTGAAAAGCTTTCAAGAGCTTTACTGCTTGCTGCGCATCGCTACTCATTGAAAAGGATAGATGATGGCAACCATGATGCCGACAACGACAATACCCGGCAACAAGTTAGCAGCCTTGATCTTTGTTAGGCCTGCTATATTTAACCCTATCGCTAAAATCATAACACCACCTACTGATGTCATTTCTTTAATGAACATCTGTAGGGCGTCATCTGGGATATATGCACTGATGACGCCTGCAAAAATGGCAATTACCGCTTGGTATACAAATACTGGAACTGCTGATAATAATACGCCAATCCCTAAAGTAGAAGCTAAAATAATGGATGTAAAACCATCAATAATACCTTTTGTTATTAAGACATTATGATCCTGTCGTAGCCCGCTATCAAGTGCACCTATAATTGCCATTGAGCCAACAACAAATATTAATGATGCAGTTACAAAGCCTTCTGCAATATTAATTTGATTGTCATTCGTACGTCTTTTACTAAAAAGTGATTCAATCCACTGACCAAGTCGATTCATTTGCTTATCTAAATCTAGCCATTCTCCAATCACAGTTCCTACTACTAAACTGACCACTAAAATAATAAAATTATTACTCTCGAAGCCCATTTTGATTCCTAAAAGCGCGACAGATAAGCCAATAATCGATAATACAGAAGCTTTCATCGACTCAGGAATATTTTTAAAAATGCGCCCCACCAATGCACCGACTATAATCAACAGTGCATTAATTAATGCTCCTAAAATTACCACAAAAAGGCCTACCTTCTCTCTAGAAAAATAGAGAGCGCCTAGTATATTGGCGCTCTAATTACATTAGTGGACTATTAATCATCTTCTTGAATGTTTAATATTTCCAAAATACGTTCCAAATCGTCTTCTGAGTAAAATTCAATTTCAATTTTACCTTTGTTATTTGCCTTTTTAATTTGGACGTTTGTACCAAAATAATCACGTAATTGTGATTCTTTCGCTACAACAAAAATATCCTTCTTCTTCGGTTGCGATGTTTCACGTGAAACTTCTTCATTTAAACTTTGCACCAAAATTTCTACCTGACGCACATTCAAGCCTTGTTTAATAATCTTGCGTGCAACTTCTGGGATTCTTCTTTTATTTTTTAACCCAAGTAAGGCACGTCCTTGTCCCATTGATAATATACCTTCATTCATCAATGCTCGAACTTCCTCTGGCAAAGCTAATAAACGAACGTGATTCGCAATATGCGGCCTACTCTTACCTAAGCGTTTGGATAACTCCTCCTGTGTTAGATGTAAGTTTTCCATTAAACTTTGATATGCTTCTGCCTCTTCAATAACTGTTAAATCTTCACGTTGTAAATTTTCTAAAATAGCAAGCTCCATCATTTGTGAGTCCGTTAGCTCTTTCACAATCGCTGGCAATAATTCTAAGCCTGCTAACTGTGCCGCTCTATAACGACGTTCTCCTGCTACAATTTCATATTTCTGTCCTTTTTTCCGTACAGCAATTGGTTGTAAAATACCGTGTTCCTGAATTGAATCAGCTAATTCTTGTAATGTTTCTTCATCGAATATTTTACGAGGCTGAAATGGATTTGCGACTATTAGCTTTAGTTGTAGTTCTTCTACTTTTTCACTTTGTTCTAGCGATTCTCCTGGAAATAGAGCACCAATACCTTTTCCTAAACCTTTAGCCATTTTTTATCACTTCCCTCGCCATCTCTAAATAAACTTCAGCACCCCGTGATTTTGCATCATAAATAATAATAGGCTGTCCATGACTTGGAGCCTCACTTAATCGTACATTACGAGGAATAATCGTTTTATATACTTTATCTTGAAAATATTTTTTCACTTCATCAATTACTTGTAAACCTAAATTAGTTCTTGCATCAAGCATTGTTAATAATACGCCATCAATATATAACTGCTGATTCAAATGCTTTTGCACTAAACGCACAGTTGATAATAATTGACTTAACCCTTCTAATGCATAATATTCACATTGCACAGGAATTATCAGTGCATCAGACGCCGTTAACGCATTAATTGTTAGTAGCCCTAATGAGGGTGGGCAATCAATAATAATATAGTCATAGTCTTCTTTAATGTCTTGAAGTGCATGCTTTAAGCGTACTTCACGAGAAATCGTTGAAACTAATTCAATCTCTGCTCCCGCTAAAGAAATGGTTGCAGGGACGATTGATAGATTTTCAACATTTGTTTGTTGAACGACATTTTCAACGTTTTCGTCATCGATTAGTACATCATAAATACAACTTTGTATTTCCCCTTTATTAATGCCCAGTCCACTTGTTGTATTGCCCTGTGGATCTGTATCAATCAATAGCACTTTTTTTCCTAAATATGCTAGACAAGCGCTTAAATTGACCGATGTCGTTGTTTTACCTACGCCACCCTTTTGATTGGCGATTGCTATAATTCTACCCATTTAAAAGCACCTGCTTTCATCTATCAAAGTTTGCTTTGACAAATCCATTTGTAAAATCATTGTTCAATACCGTTATCTTACTTATCATTCTATCAAAAAAACTCAACAGAGTTGTATAAAATATTAAGAATATATACAAAAAAGGAGGCATCTTAGATTTATTTCTAAGATCCTCCCTTGTATTCCACATATAAAACTGCACAAATTACTTTTTTAATATAATTAAAATAAATTAAGATTTCTTCTTTTTAGGTATTTTCACTGTAATTTGATAGTATTCTTCTGTGTCTTCTTCTTCTGTCTTAACCGTTATACCACTTTTCGTCACCATTGATAGTGATTGTTTAATCGTATTTAAGGCTATACGGACATCTTTACTTATTGCTTTTCTTTTCGGCTTCACTTTTTTAGGAATCGCTTCTTCTTGATCCGCCGCTTCTGGATGTAATAATGCATGGATATGCTCTTCTAATTGGCGAACATTCCAATCATGCTCAATTGCTTGATGCAAAATCTCTAATTGTAATGTTTGATCTTTAATAGCAATTAGTGCACGGGCATGTCTTTCAGAAATTTGACGCTTTAATATAGCTTGCTGCACTTCTTCAGGAAGCTTTAATAGACGTAATTTATTGGCTACCGTGGATTGTCCTTTTCCTAGTCGTTGGGCAAGAGCTTCTTGTGTAAGCTCATGAAGCTCTAATAATTTTTGGTAGGCCACTGCCTCTTCAATTGCCGTTAACTCTTCACGTTGAAGGTTTTCAATTAATGCAATTGATGCTGTTTCCTTATCTGTTAAATTCCGTACAATTGCAGGAACTTCTGTCCATTGCAGCTTTTTCATTGCGCGGTAACGACGCTCACCGGCGATGATTTCATATTGATTGTTTGCTGTGCTACGTACAACAATTGGTTGAATCACACCATGGGTATGAATGGTTCTAGATAATTCTTCAATTTTTTCGTCATCAAAAATAGTACGTGGCTGAAAACGGTTTGGTACAATTTGATCGATTGGAAGCTTAATGACCTCTTCTGTTGCATGAACCGCCTCTGCTTGTTCTACTTCATTTTCCACAATAGGCTCTGCTTTATTTCCGCCTCCAAAAAAACGTGAAAAAGGACTTTTCATCCAAGTGGCACCACCTTTAAGTAACTATCTTGCTCTGTCTCTTTCTCTTTTTATTTATTATATTTCTTAAAATGTATATAGTTCATAGATGTCATTTGCGTGAACCATCCATAACTAGTATGTATGCTCAAACTAGAGAAAATATTTTTCCAGTTTGAGAAGTTTCACATGAAACACTAATTATTGAATAGGTGTTTTATTTGGTACACCAGGCTTACGCGGATATTTTTTTGGCGTTCCTTTTATTTTATCAAAAACATATAAAGTACGTTCACTTTCTTCAACAGGTAAAGTAAAAGAATACTCTTCTTTTAATGTAACACCTAAAGTGACTAATGCTTTTTTGGCATCTTTTAATTCTTCTGGACCTGCCGCAGCCTTTAACGCAACAAAGTAACCACCCTGTTTTGCTAGTGGTACACATAATTCCGATAGTACAGACAAGCGAGCTACTGCACGGGCTGTTACAACATCAAATTGTTCACGATATTTGATATTTTGACCAAATTCCTCTGCACGAGCATGGACAAAATGCATATGATCTAACTGTAATTCTTCACTTAAATGATTTAAAAATGTAATGCGTTTATTTAAAGAATCTACAATTGTTACTTGTAAATGAGGGAAGCAGATTTTAATTGGAATACTAGGGAAACCAGCTCCAGCTCCTACATCACAAACGGTTGTTACCTGTGTAAAATCAAAATAAAATGAGGCACTAATAGAATCATAGAAATGTTTTAGATAGACACCTTCAAAATCTGTGATTGCTGTTAGGTTCATCTTTTCATTCCACTCGACAAGCAGTTCAAAATACTTTTTGAACTGTGCTAGTTGCTTGTCAGAAAGTTCTATCCCCTTGTCCTTCAATGCCTCAATAAATTGTTGTTCGTTCATGTAAGGTCTCCTTTAAAAAATGGCTCAATATTTGTTTGTACGCAAATAACAAAACGTTGAAGGATAACATAGCCTTAAAAATAGGAAGCGGGCACAATGGTATGCCCGCCTCTTATTCACTTTGTTGTTGCGCTATTATTCACCACTTACACGTGCGATTTTCCCTTGTTCAATGTAAACAAGTAGAATCGAAATATCTGCAGGATTTACCCCTGAAATTCGAGACGCCTGTGCAATGGAAAGCGGAATTACTTGTTTTAATTTTTGTCGTGCTTCTGTTGCAAGACCTGAAATGGCATCATAATCAATGTTCTCTGGAATTTTTTTATTTTCCATTTTATGAAGCTTTTCAACTTGTTGCAATGCTTTTTCAATATAACCTTCATATTTTAGCTGAATTTCAATTTGTTCTTTCACTTCATCGGAAAATTCAATTTCAGCTGGTATTAACGAAGACACTAAATCATAGTGCATTTCCGTACGTTTTAATAAATCGGCGCCACGTATACCATCTTTCAGTTCACTACCACCTACAGAGCGAATGGCAGCTTGTGTTGTTTCGTTTGGTTTAATGATTACTTCACGAAGGCGTGCAATTTCATTTTCAATTAACGCTTTTTTCTCCATGAATTTTTCATAACGTTGCTGTGATATCATGCCCATTTTGTAAGCACGTTCAACTAAACGTAAATCTGCATTGTCATGACGAAGTAGTAAACGATATTCAGCACGAGATGTAAGGAGACGATATGGCTCATTTGTACCTTTTGTTACTAAATCGTCAATTAATACACCGATGTAAGCTTCTGAACGACTTAAAATCAGTTCTTCTTTACCAAGAACATTGGCAGCAGCGTTCATACCCGCCATCAAACCTTGAGCAGCTGCTTCTTCATAACCAGATGTTCCGTTAATTTGACCGGCTGTATATAAACCTTTAATGCGTTTTGTTTCCAATGTTGGCCATAATTGCGTTGGAACGATTGCATCGTATTCGATTGCGTAACCTGCACGCATCATTTCCGCTTGTTCTAATCCTGGAATTGATTTTAACAAACGATGTTGCACATGCTCAGGTAAGCTTGTTGATAAACCTTGGACGTACACTTCTCTTGTATTGCGACCTTCTGGTTCTAAGAAAATTTGGTGGCGTGGCTTGTCATTAAATCGTACGACTTTATCTTCGATTGAAGGACAATAGCGCGGACCTGTTCCTTTAATCATCCCTGAGTACATTGGTGAAAGATGTAAATTTGCCTCAATAATTTCATGTGTTTGAGGGCTTGTATATGTTAGCCAACATGGCAGTTGGTCCATGATAAATTCAGTTGTTTCAAAGCTAAATGCACGTGGTACATCATCGCCTGGTTGTATTTCCGTTTTTGAATAATCAATTGTACGGCTATTGACACGAGGTGGTGTACCTGTTTTGAAGCGTACAAGGTCAAAACCTAATTCTTTTAAATTGTCTGCTAAGCGAATAGATGGCTGTTGATTATTAGGACCGCTTGAATATTTCATGTCTCCAATAATAATTTCACCACGAAGGAATGTACCAGTTGTTACAACTACTGCCTTGGCACGATAAATTGCGCCAATTTGTGTAATAACACCTTTTACTTCGCCATCTTCTATAATAAGCTCTTCTACCATTGCTTGGTGAATTGTTAAATTTTCATTTTCTTCTAACACACGTTTCATTTCGTGTTGGTAGAGTATTTTGTCCGCTTGGGCGCGTAATGCACGTACAGCTGGACCTTTCCCTGTATTTAACATACGCATTTGAATATGCGTTTTATCTATAACTTTCCCCATTAACCCACCTAGTGCGTCAATTTCACGAACGACAATCCCTTTTGCAGGGCCACCGATGGATGGGTTACATGGCATAAATGCAATCATATCTAAGTTGATTGTTAGCATGAGCGTGTTGGCACCCATTTTAGCAGCAGCATAGGCAGCTTCTGAACCTGCATGTCCTGCCCCTATAACAATCACATCAAACGTGCCTGCCTCATATTGTGTTGGCATGCTCGTATCTTCCCTTCTCTAGTAGAATTATTTCCCTAAACAGAACTGTGAAAATAGTTGATTGATAAGGCTTTCTTGCACCGTATCTCCAATAATTTCACCAAGTATTTCCCAAGTTCTTGTTACATCTATTTGCACCATATCAACAGGTACACCAGCCTGTGCTGCAGCTAGTGCGTCCTCTACCGTCGCTTGCGCTTGGTGGAGTAATGCGATATGACGTGCATTTGATACATATGTTAAATCGCCCGCTTCAATTTGACCCTCGAAGAATAATGCAGCTATTGCTTCCTCTAATTCTGCTATTCCCTCTTCTTGTAAAAGAGAAGTGGTCACAATACGATGACTACCTGCTAATTCTTTTACACGGGCTAAATCAATTTTTTGCGGTAAATCGGTTTTATTGACAATAACGATATAATCCATCGCCTCAATTGTTTCGAATAGACGTTCATCCTCAATCGTTAATTCATCCGCATAGTTTAGTACGAATAAAATTAAGTCTGCGCCACGTAACGCCTCACGAGAACGTTCAACGCCAATTCGCTCCACAATATCTTCTGTTTCACGAATGCCGGCTGTATCGACTAAACGAAGTGGTACCCCACGTACATTTACGTACTCTTCTATAATATCACGAGTTGTACCTGCAATATCTGTCACAATTGCTTTATTTTCTTGGACTAAACTATTTAAAAGTGAAGATTTCCCTACATTTGGTCGCCCTAAAATAACAGTCGATAAGCCTTCACGTAAAATTTTGCCCTGAGAGGATGTTTGTAAAAGTTTAATGATTTCATTGCGTACCCATGTACATTTTTCAAGTAATACAGGCACTGTCATTTCTTCTACATCATCATACTCTGGATAATCTATATTAACCTCTACTTGCGCTAAAGTCTCTAGCAATGCTTGGCGCAAATCTCCGATAAGGCGAGATAATTTCCCATCCATTTGACCAAGTGCAACATTCATCGCACGATCTGTCTTCGCTCGAATTAAATCCATCACCGCTTCTGCCTGTGATAAATCAATACGCCCATTTAAAAACGCACGTTTTGTAAATTCACCTGGCTCTGCCAATCTCGCCCCATTTGTTAATGCTAATTTTAATACGCGATTAACTGAAACGAGTCCTCCATGGCAGTTGATCTCTATTACATCCTCACGCGTGAACGTTTTTGGTCCTCGCATTAACGATAGCATTACTTCTTCTACTACCTCATTTGTTTTAGGATCTACTAAGTGTCCATAATGAATTGTATGTGAAGCCTGCTTCTTTAAACTTTTTCCACCAGGCGCTTTAAAAATCTTATCTGCAATAGCTACTGCTTCATCACCACTTAAGCGAACTATGGCAATAGCTCCTTCACCCATCGGTGTGGATATCGCAGCAATTGTATCGAACTCCATTGTATTACCTCCTTAACGTTATCCACATGTGGATAAATAAAACCGATCAACACTTTCTAACATCTTAGACTAACATATTTTCGAAAAAATCTAAAGTAAGGATCATTTCCAATTGTGGATAAATAAATTACTTAACCCTCATCAATTTCGCTTTAAAAGTTGCACTATCCGACATTTTCCGACTTGTCGTACTGTCACATTATCTTCCTGCTTTTCAGACAGTAAAAAACCGGTCACTTTATCATAACGATAAAATGACCGGTTTTTTTAGCATATGTCTGTATGCCTTTACGTAAAGAAAGTCTAAGCGTTCTTTACTGGTTCAATAACTAAATAGCGGTTTGGTTCTGTGCCTTCTGAATATGTTTCGATATCCAGACGATTCGCTAATTGATTATGAATAATTTTTCTTTCGTATGATTGCATCGGTTCAAATGCCACACGTTGATTTAACCGAAGTGCCTTATCAGCCATACGATCCGCCAGTTGCTCTAAAGCTTGTTGTCGACGTTCACGATAGTTTTCTACGTCTAATTTCACCATTAAGAACTGTTTAGCGGTTTTATTTAAAACGAGTTGTGTTAATTGTTGTAAAGAATTTAACGTTTGACCGCGTTTCCCTATAAGTAGTGCAGCCTTCTCACTTTTCAATTGAAACAGCACATATTTACCTTCACGGGCCGTTTCAATATCAAGATCTTGAATTCCCAATTGCTCCGCTATACTAACTATATAAGCTTTTGCTTCTTCAATTGGATTTACAGTGTTATCTTCTTCCTCTTTAATGGCTTGTTGAACAGCTTCGATGTCCATTGGTTGTTCCGAAACTTGTGAACTTAATTTTGCAACGTCATCCACTACTTTTTGTTCGTTCAATTGTTCTTTAGCCGTTTCGTCTTGCTCAGCTACTTTTACTATTTCTGTAGTTGGACGAACTTGTATTTCTTTTACAGTCACACGTACTTCTGCAGAACGTGCTCCAAAACCTAAAAATCCTTTTTTACCTTCTTGTAAAACTTCAACATCTACTTGTTCACGGGTTTTGCCAAGTTTCTGTAACGCCAATGAGATCGCTTCTTGTGTTGTTGCGCCTATTTGCGTAAGTTGTTTCACTTTTTAGCCCCTCCATTTTGAGCAGGTTGTGTTTTGTTGTTTTGCCAAGGTTTATAAATATACAGGTTTTGAAGAATCGAGATAATATTCCCGATTACCCAATAAAGTGATAATGCAGCTGGTAATGCCATACCAAAACCGATAATCATGAATGGCATAATGTAAATCATAATTTTCATCTGAGGGTTGTCCATTGCTGGGCCCGTACGTAATACGAAAAATTGCATAATACCAGCAATTATTGCTAACGCTGGCGCAGGGTCTGCTAATGGGAAGATAAAGAAATTTCCTAAATCAAAAGCAGCTGTGGCGTTCATTCGACTAATTGCGTGATAAAAACCAATTAAAATTGGCATTTGAATGATTACTGGTAAACATCCAGCAACTGGGTTTACACCGGACTCACTCATCAGCTTCATCATTTCTTGCTGATACTGTTTCTGTGTTTGTGCATCCTTAGAAGCATACTTCTTCTGCAATTCCTTCAATTTTGGCTGAATTTCTTGCATTTTTTTCGAGCTCTTTGTCTGTTTAATCATCAATGGCAGTATTGCTAAACGAATAATAATTGTTACTGCAATAATCCCCCATGCATACGTACCAAGTAAATCAGCAAAATATTTTATCGCTGATACTAACGGCCAAACAATGAATTCATTCCAGAAGCCTTGGCTATCTTTGGATATTGGATCATTAAATTCTGTACACCCAGATAGTAGTAATGCTACTGATACTAGCGACAAAATTACCCAAAGTTGTTTTTTCAACCGTCTTCCTCCTACAAATACTATTCACTTTTCTTAAATCTATATGCATTGTCTCTATTCAATTTTATTTTTTCAACTGAATAAAGTTATCAGTTATTTTATCATGCAAAATAGCTTTCACTCTACTAAATATGCCAATAAATATGTGCGCATGCAGTAAAGGTACTAACTACATTTACATAAGTTATTGTGGAACCTTTTAAAAGTGTACTTTATCGCCACTTTGGTTGCTGTATGTATTACGATTTCTTCAATACTCTAGCAATTCGTAGTACATGCTGCAAACTTTGTTTCACTTCATGAAAATCCATAGTGGCCGCCGGATGTCTGGCGATAATAACATAGTCCATATTCGCCTTTAATTCATCTTTTATCTCATGAATACTTTGTCGAATATAACGTTTAATTTGGTTGCGTGTTACCGCATTCCCAAGCTTCTTACTAACAGATAACCCTACACGAAATTCTGTTTGTCCCTCTTTCGGCAAAAAATAAACGACAAACTGACGATTCGCGAAAGATTTACCTTTTTTAAACACCTTTTGAAAATCCTCATTCTTTTTCACTCGTTGGCGTTTTTTCATTACTTTCACCTGCTACTGAATTATTCTTTTGATCCTTAACGGCTTCAAAAAATAAAGAAAAAAAAGACCACTGATGTGGCTCAGTGGACTTATTTTATGCTGATAAAACTTTTCTTCCTTTACGACGACGAGCAGCAAGAACTTTGCGACCGTTTTTCGTGCTCATACGTGCGCGGAAACCGTGAACTTTGCTGTGCTTACGTTTCTTTGGTTGGTAAGTACGTTTCATTGTATATAGACACCTCCTGAATGAAAGTTGAATTTTTCAACATACAGACCTGCATATTATATAAAGTAATTAGCTATTTTGTCAATGTATTTTATAAATTTCTTTCAATTCGCCAATTCTATGTTTATCTTTCCTCTCTTTTAAATTATCCACAGAATACTTGTTTTTTTTACACAGACTTGTGTATAGTATTTTTTGCATTATTTTTTATCCACAACGGTTATCTACAGCTTTTTCACATAAGCAGTGCTTGTGGACAACTTGAAAGTGAGTAAATCAAAGTTATGTGGATAAGTTTCATAAACTATTGAAATAGCTTTGTTTTTCTGATACGATTACTGTGCTTCACTTTGTTGAAAACTAAAACGAACTAATCTTTTATCCACAACTGTTGATATGCTGTGGATAATTTTTATCACAGCCTTTGGTTAAGTATTATCCACAACTTGTGATTTTGTGGATTAGTCGTAAAATGAACGTATTTACTTATCACATAAATGCACTATATTTTTTTATTGCTGTATATGTATTGAACTGTAAAGGAGAATAGCAGCTTGGAACATTTAGAAGAATTATGGAATAATGTCCTGGCTCAAGTTGAACAAAAAATTTCTAAACCAAGCTTCGAAACGTGGCTAAAGTCTACTAAATTACTTTCTTACAATGGAAGTGGTTCAACCGTGACAATAGCGGCGCCAAATTCGTTTGCTCGAGACTGGCTTGAAAATCATTATATTCATTTGATTACAGGTATATTAACGGAGCTAACAGGCGAAGACTTGCTTATTAAATTTGTTGTTCAAAAAAACCAGGATTCGGACGATTTTGACTTACCAGCGCCGATTATCCAAGCAAAAAATAACGACCATCATGATATTTCACCAGGGATGTTAAATCCGAAATATACATTTGATACGTTTGTTATTGGCTCTGGAAACCGCTTCGCACATGCTGCATCGTTAGCTGTTGCTGAAGCCCCTGCAAAGGCTTATAACCCATTCTTTATATATGGGGGCGTAGGGCTTGGCAAAACGCATTTAATGCACGCAATTGGCCATTATGTGTTAGAACATAATCCAAACGCAAAAGTCGTGTACTTATCATCAGAAAAGTTTACAAATGAATTTATTAACTCTATTCGCGATAATAAAGCACTCGATTTTCGCAACAAATACCGTAATGTAGATGTGCTGCTAATTGATGATATTCAATTCCTTGCTGGAAAAGAATCGACTCAAGAAGAATTTTTCCATACTTTTAACACATTGCACGAGGAATCAAAACAAATTGTCATATCAAGTGACCGTCCACCTAAGGAAATACCTACTTTAGAGGATCGCTTACGTTCTCGATTTGAGTGGGGGCTAATTACAGATATAGCTCCACCTGATTTAGAAACGCGTATCGCTATTCTACGAAAAAAAGCAAAAGCGGACGGTTTGGATGTACCAAACGAAGTCATGCTCTATATTGCGAACCAGATTGACTCCAATATCCGGGAGCTTGAAGGTGCGCTTATTCGTGTCGTAGCTTACTCTTCGTTAGTAAACAAGGATATTACAGCTACATTAGCCGCTGAAGCATTAAAAGATATCATTCCTAATACAAAACCTAGAACTGTGACAATTTTAGACATTCAAAATGCAGTAGGAGAGCACTTTAATATTCGTTTAGAAGATTTTTCAGCTAAAAAACGAACTAAGCTAATCGCCTTTCCTCGACAAATTGCGATGTTTTTATCACGCGAATTAACAGATTTCTCGCTGCCGAAAATTGGCGAAGAATTTGGTGGTCGTGACCATACTACTGTTATCCATGCTCATGAAAAAATATCTTCTTTGTTGAAAAATGACGTTCAACTGCAACAAGATATTAAACAAATTCGTAGCATGCTAGGGAAATAATCTTGTGGACAACTCTAATTTTTAAACACAAACTTATACACAGTCTATCTACATGTGGATAGACTGATTTTATTCACCTAGAAGCACTTATCCACAAATCCACAGGGCCTATTACTATATCTTTTTATATTTAATAAATAAATAATATAAATATGTGAGGGAAAACAAATGAAATTTGATATTTTACGTGACCGTTTACTAGAAGGTTTAAATGATGTCATGAAAGCCGTAAGTTCGAAAACAACAATTCCGATATTAACGGGGATTAAAATTGATGTAACAAACGAAGGAATTCGTCTAACTGGTAGTGATGCAGATATTACAATTCAAACATTTATCCCAGTAGAAGAAGATGGGCAACAAATTATTCACATTGCGGAAACTGGTTCAATCGTTGTACAAGCACGTATGTTCAATGAAATTGTTCGTAAATTGCCGACAAACGAGGTTGAAATTCAAGTAACAACAGGTTTCCAAACGCATATTCGTTCAGGGAAATCAGAATTCCATTTAATTGGCTCTGATGCTGCTGAATATCCTTTATTACCAGAATTAACAGAGGATCAAAAATTTACTATTCCTGCTGACTTACTAAAATCAATTATCCGTGAAACAGTATTCGCAGTGGCAACTTCTGAAAGCAGACCCGTGTTGACAGGTGTAAACTGGCAGATTAAAAACGAAACATTAATCTGTGTTGCAACAGATAGCCATCGCTTAGCAAGACGTAAAGTACAGCTAGAAGATTTACCTGAAGTTGAACATAGTGTAGTCATTCCTGGTAAAAGTTTAAATGAGTTAAATAAGGTGTTAGAAGATTCTACAAATCTTGTCCAAATTGTTATTACAAGTCAGCAAGTATTATTTAAAACAGGAGATGTATTATTCTTCTCTCGTTTACTTGAAGGGAACTACCCTGATACATCACGTTTAATTCCAGAAGAATATCAAACAAATGTAACGATTAACGGTAAAGCTTTATTACAAGCAATTGATCGTGCATCACTTGTCGCACGAGGAGATCGTAATAATGTTGTGCGCTTCGAAATTTTAGATAGTCAAGCGGTTGAAGTTTCATCGAATTCTCCGGAGATAGGTAAAGTACAAGAAGAAATACCTGTGGAAGCATTAGAAGGGGATAACTTAAAAATTTCCTTTAGCGCTAAATACATGATGGAAGCATTAAAAGCAATTGATGGTCAAGATGTGGTTATTCAATTCACTGGTGCGATGAGACCATTTATTTTACGCTCTGTTCATGATGATGCAATTCTGCAACTAATTTTACCAGTTCGCACATATTAATCGCCCAATTTCTATTAGTTGTATTATATAGAATAAATTGGATTTTAAGTTATGTTTACTTACTTTGATAAACTTTGGGATAGTCGCTCATTGCGGCTATCTTTTTTTACTTATGAAGCATTTTTAGGTATGATAGAGAGATAGACATTCTGTATTTGGAGGGTAACACAGCTATGAAAGACATTGAAATCGATGTAGAGTTTGTCACGTTAGGACAACTTTTAAAAATGACTGATGCCATTAGCTCAGGCGGTATGGCAAAATGGTTTTTACACGAAAATGATGTTTACGTAAATGGCGAGGTAGATGATCGCCGTGGTCGCAAATTACGTAACGGAGATGTTGTAAATATTCCTGGATGTGGCCGGTTCCGAATTGTTGGACCCACTGGACAATAAATTATGCATATTGAGCAGTTAAAACTTACAAATTACCGCAACTATGATGCGTTAACGTTAAAATTCTCTCCAAAAATAAATGTATTTATTGGTGAAAATGCCCAAGGGAAAACAAATGTGATGGAATCCATCTACGTATTAGCGATGGCTAAATCACATCGCACGACGAACGATAAAGAATTGATACGTTGGGATTCAGACTATGGTAAAATAGAAGGGGCCGTTCAAAAAAGGCACGGTATTTTACCAATAGAGCTTACCATTACGAAAAAGGGCAAAAAGGGTAAAATTAATCATATTGAACAAAGCCGTCTTAGTCATTATATTGGTCAAATGAATGTGGTTATGTTTGCGCCAGAAGATTTAAATGTTGTTAAGGGAAGCCCGCAAATACGACGACGTTTTATTGATATGGAGATTGGGCAAATTTCGCCCGTCTACTTACATGATTTATTAACCTTTCAAAAGATTTTAAAACAACGCAATCATTATTTGAAAATGAATCAGGGTAAGATAATGACAAACGATGTGATGTATGATGTTTATAATGAGCAGTATATTCACGCAGCTACCCAAATTATTCGAAAAAGATTTCAATTTATGGATTTATTACAAGAGTGGGCAGAGCCGATTCATGCAGGAATTTCACAAGGTAAGGAAACTTTAATGATTAAATACCGCACTGTAGCAGGTATTGATAAAGGACAGACTGCTAGTGAAATGGAAGATCTATTACTTAAAAAGTTAGTAGAGGTAAAGAATCGTGAATTTGAGCGTGGTGTCACGATGGTTGGACCACATCGAGATGATTTACAATTTTTAGTGAATGGCTATGATGTGCAAACATATGGCTCACAAGGACAGCAGCGTACAACTGCTTTGTCATTAAAGCTCGCCGAAATTGAGTTAATTAAACAAGAAACAAATGAAACACCCATTCTACTTTTAGACGATGTATTGTCGGAACTCGATGATTATCGCCAATCGCATTTATTAAATACCATTCAAGGTGAAGTCCAAACCTTTGTAACGACTACAAGTGTTGATGGAATTCATCATGAGACGATGGAACATGCTCAGCTGTTCCACGTGAAACAAGGTGCGATTGAAGAAAGTTAGCCAGGGAGTTTTTTAGATTATAAAAGAATGGTAATAGTCAGCTCGGTTGACTGTTCATTCATTTACACACAAAGATGTTATGAAGGAGTAGATGGAAGCCGTGGCTATAGAAAACGAAGGTTTACAAGATCAAGCGTATGAAGCCGATCAAATACAGGTATTAGAAGGTTTAGAAGCGGTTCGTAAAAGACCGGGGATGTATATCGGTTCAACAAGCTCTAAAGGTCTTCACCATTTGGTATGGGAAATTGTTGATAATAGTATAGATGAAGCACTTGCAGGTTTTTGTACTGATATCTCAGTTACGATTGAAAAAGACAATTGGATTCGTGTAGAAGATAATGGTCGAGGAATTCCTGTCAGTATTCAAGAAAAGATGGGAAAACCAGCTGTCGAAGTCATTATGACAGTGCTCCATGCTGGTGGTAAATTCGGCGGTGGGGGCTATAAAGTATCAGGCGGTCTTCATGGTGTAGGGGCATCAGTAGTAAATGCTTTGTCAGTTGAGACAATTGTTCAAGTTCATCGCGAGGGACAAATCCACGAAATAAAATTTGAACGCGGTCAAACAACACAGGCATTAACTGTTATTGGTGAAACCGATCATAACGGAACAACTACTCGTTTCAAAGCAGATCCTGAAATTTTCAAAGAAACAACAGAATATGAATTCGATATTTTAGCACATCGTATTCGCGAATTAGCCTATTTGAATCGCGGTATTCGAATTACAATTGCAGATGAGCGTGAAGATGAGATACGTTCCACTACATATCATTATGAAGGTGGTATTCGTTCTTATGTAGAGCACTTGAACAAGTCTAAAGAGCCTATCCATGAGCCAATTGATGTTCTTGGCGAAAAGGACGGTATTTCTATTGAAATCGCCATGCAATATAATGCTGGTTTTTCATCGAATATTTTCTCGTTCGCAAATAACATCAATACGTATGAAGGTGGTACACATGAGTCAGGCTTTAAAACAGCACTCACTCGTGTTATCAATGATTACGCGCGTAAAAATGGCTTATTAAAAGAAGCGGATACGAACCTTACAGGTGAAGATGTTCGCGAAGGGTTAACGGCTATTATATCTATTAAGCACCCTGATCCTCAATTTGAGGGACAAACGAAAACTAAGCTTGGTAACTCCGAAGTAAGCCAAATTACGAATGCGTTATTCTCAGATGGTTTTGAACGTTTCATGTTAGAAAATCCAACTGTAGCACGTAAAATTATTGATAAAGGTTTAATGGCAGCTCGGGCACGTGTGGCAGCGAAAAAGGCGCGCGAATTTACACGCCGCAAATCAGCACTTGAAGTATCAAGCTTACCTGGTAAACTTGCTGACTGTTCTTCTACAAACCCAGCTGAATGTGAAATTTACATTGTAGAGGGTGACTCTGCCGGTGGTTCAGCGAAATCTGGACGTGACCGTCACTTCCAAGCGATTTTACCTTTACGTGGTAAAATTTTGAACGTTGAAAAAGCACGATTAGATAAAATATTATCTAATGCTGAAATTCGAGCAATGATTACAGCCTTCGGTACTGGTATTGGGGAAGAATTTAATTTAGAAAAAGCGCGTTATCATAAAATTATTATTATGACGGACGCCGACGTAGATGGAGCGCACATCCGTACGTTATTGTTAACATTCTTCTTCCGTTTCTTACGACCTCTAATAGATGCTGGTTATATTTATATTGCACAGCCACCACTTTATCAAGTGAAGCAAGGGAAGCATGTTGAATATTGCTATGATGATATTGCGCTACAAGAAATTTTAGAGCGATTGCCAAACATGCCTAAGCCTGTAGTTCAACGCTATAAAGGTCTTGGCGAAATGAATGCGGAGCAGCTGTGGGATACAACAATGGATCCAGAGCACCGCACATTATTGCAAGTGGAATTAGATGATGCAATTAAAGCGAACGAAGCTTTCGAACGCTTAATGGGCGATGAAGTAGAACCTCGTCGTCAATTTATCGAAGAAAATGCGGTATACGCTAATTTAGATATTTAATTTTTCTTGAGGGGAGGTCTACACTTTGTCAGAACAAGAACGCTCCGGTGTTAAAGGAGTTAATATAACAGAAGAAATTGAAACATCCTTCCTCGATTATGCAATGAGTGTAATCGTTTCGCGTGCATTACCAGATGTACGCGATGGATTAAAGCCAGTTCATCGTCGTATTTTATACGGCATGCAAGAGTTAGGGAATACAGCAGATAAAGCGTACAAAAAATCAGCACGTATCGTTGGGGATGTAATGGGTAAGTACCATCCACATGGTGACTCTTCTATTTACGATGCCATGGTACGTATGGCACAAGATTTTAGTTATCGTTACATGCTTGTTGATGGTCACGGAAACTTTGGTTCTGTTGATGGCGACGGAGCAGCTGCAATGCGTTATACAGAATCGCGTATGTCTCGTATTGCAATGGAAATGCTTCGAGATATTAATAAAAACACAATTGACTATACTGATAACTATGACGGCTCTGAAAAAGAACCAATCGTTTTACCAAGTCGTTATCCTAACTTATTAGTTAATGGTGCTGCTGGTATTGCCGTTGGTATGGCAACAAATATCCCGCCACATAATCTAGGGGAAACGATTGACGGAGTGTTAGCACTATCTGAAAATCCTGCAATTACTACTGAAGAATTGATGGAAATTATTCCAGGACCGGATTTCCCAACTGGCGGATTAATTTTAGGACGCAGTGGTATTCGCCGTGCCTATGAAACGGGCCGTGGTTCCATTATTATTCGAGCTAAAGTAGAAATTGAACAAAAATCAAACGGTAAAGAAACAATTCTTATTCATGAATTACCTTACCAAGTAAATAAGGCAAAATTAATTGAAAAGATTGCTGAGCTAGTTCGCGATAAAAAAATCGATGGCATTACCAATTTACGAGATGAATCTGACCGCCGTGGTATGCGTGTAGTTATTGAAATACGAAAAGATGCAAATGCAAATGTCGTGTTAAATAATCTTTATAAGCAAACAGCGATGCAATCAAGCTTTGGTGTTAATATGCTGTCGTTAGTAAATGGACAGCCAAAAGTAATGGGCATTAAAGAGATGCTGTATCATTATTTAGAGCATCAAAAAGTCATTATTCGCCGCCGTACTGAATTCGATTTAAAGAAAGCAGAAGACCGTGCTCATATTTTAGAGGGCTTACGAATTGCCCTAGATCATATTGATGAAATTATTGCGATTATCCGCGGTTCTCGTAGTGGTGAGGAAGCTAAACCGCAATTAATGGAACGGTTTAATTTATCTGAACGTCAAGCGCAAGCAATTTTAGATATGCGTTTAGTTCGTTTAAGTGGGTTAGAACGAGAAAAAATTGAAGCGGAATATCAAGAGTTACAAGTGCTAATTGCTGAATTAAAAGCAATCTTAGCTGATGAAGCTAAAATTGTTGAGATTATTCGCACTGAAATATTAGAACTGAAAGAGCGCTTCAATGATGCTCGTCGTACAGAGATTACATCTGGCGGTATGGAAATGATTGAGGATGAGGATTTAATTCCTGTAGAAAATTCAGTTGTTACGTTAACGCATAATGGTTATATTAAGCGCTTAGCTGCCAATACATATCGCAGTCAAAAGCGTGGTGGTCGTGGTGTACAAGGAATGGGAACCAATGAAGATGACTTCGTCGAGCACCTTATGAATACATCTACGCACGATACTATTTTATTCTTCACGTCTAAGGGGAAAGTATTCCGTGCAAAAGGTTACGAAATTCCAGAGTACGGTCGCACGGCGAAAGGTTTACCAATCGTTAACTTACTAAATATCGATAAAGGTGAGAAAGTTACGGCAATGATTCGTGTTGATTCATTTGACAAGGATGCTTACTTTATCTTTACAACGAAAACAGGTATTTCAAAGCGTACACCTGTATCTCAATTTGCAAATATCCGTACGAATGGCTTAATTGCTATTAGTTTAAGAGAAGATGATGATTTAATTGCGGTTCGTTTAACGGATGGTATGAAGCAAGTTATTATCGGAACGCGTGACGGTATGCTTGTTCGTTTCCAAGAGGATGATATCCGTTCAATGGGACGTACAGCAGGTGGCGTACGTGGTATTAAGCTACGAGAAGGCGATGAAGTAGTTGGTATGGAAATCGTCGAACCTGGACAAGAAATTTTAGTCGTTACCGAAAAAGGCTATGGTAAGCGTACAACTGAAGAGGAGTATCGTTTACAAAGTCGTGGTGGCGTTGGTTTAAAAACAATTCAAATTACCGATAAAAATGGTCCTATGGTGGCTGTTAAAACGGTTGATGGTTCTGAAGATTTAATGCTTATTACAATCAACGGAATGCTGATACGTATGGATGTAAATGATATCTCATTAATTGGTCGTAGCACGCAAGGCGTTCGTTTAATTCGTTTAGGGGATGACGAACTTGTTGCAACTGTTGCAAAAGTTGAAAAAGAAGACGAAGAGACCACTGATGAAAATGAGGAAATAGAAGAATAAAAAATAACCGATGACGACAGCGTTTGTTGCTGCTCATCGGTTTTTATTATATATCGTGAAAAATAAGTAATAATTTAGAAATTCGTGATAATATATAAATAGACCTTAGTTCAAGTAAGTGAAATAGTAAAGAGGTGTTTAATTTCGTGGAAACGGTACATGTCCCAATTTCAGAATTACGTATTGGAAAAGTTATTTCTGAAGATATTTTTGCTAATACACAATATCCAATAATTTTTAAAGATACAGTAGTATCGCATGAGCATTTACAAGTCTTTAGCGCATTTAATATTTCAAGAGCTCCTGTATATAAAGACAATTTAAAAGAAGTTTCAGTAGAGACTGAAAAAGACATAGATTTTGCTTTCCAACCAGAAGTTGTCCCAACGTTTAAAAGAGTTTACAGCAATTCTGTTGAACAATTTAAGAAAGAGTTTAAAAATTGGGAAGCTGGTGCGAAGGTAGATATTACAAAAGCACGTTCGATTATTTTGCCATTATTGGATATGGTTTTAGAAGATCGTACAATTATTTTTAACTTAAATGAATATTCGAATCCAAAAGATTATTTATACCATCATTGTGTAGGAACAGCACTGATTTCTTCTGTGATCGCTCAAAAATTAGGTTACGATAAAGGGTTAACCATTCAAATTGCAATTGGCGGTTTATTAGCAGATTGCGGTATGGCTAAAATTCACCCACGTATTCGTGATAAAAAAACCACTTTAACAGAACAAGAATTTTCAGAGATTCATAAACATCCTATATATAGTTATAACATGGTAAAGGATTTAACTATCCTAAAAGATACAATTAAAGAAGCAATTTTCCAACATCATGAGCGCTTAAACGGAAGTGGCTATCCTAAAGGCGAGAAAATCGCTAACATATCGGTCTTTGCGCAGATTATTGCAGTTGCTGATGTTTTTCATGCTATGACATGTGAGCGAGTTTATCGCTCTAAACAATCTTCGTTTAAAGTAATAGAAATGATAAATGAGTCTGAGTTTGGGAAATTTGATATTAAAGTAGTAAGAGCGTTGATTGACTTAGTGGCAGACTTACCAATTGGAACAATTATTGAACTTTCAAATCTAGAACGTGGTGAAGTAATGTTCGTAAACAGATATGCACCTACACGTCCTATTATTAAATTAAGCATTACAGGTGAAATTTTTGATTTAGGGAAAAATCGTACGTTTTATATTTCACGAATTATTACAAATGAATAGAGTAAATAAAGAACTAATAAGGCAGTCATAAAGTGTTGTGATTGCCTTATTAATCCGTTGTTCTACTAGAGTAAATACATGTAATCAAAAACTATTTATATTTTTTTAGATAAAGTGTTGACATAGTTTATGAATCTTGATATTATAAATGAGTCGCCAAGAGGTGACGCACTAAACGAAACAAAATGAACCTTGAAAACTGAACAAGCAAAACGTAATCAATATAGT
>ENA-UOOR01001327-UOOR01001327.1-fermentation-metagenome-genome-assembly--contig:-NODE-1327-length-29808-cov-11.345780_pt1 | contig 29808 bp, 20 predicted proteins | sample MGYA00245780_ERZ724029 | MGnify/ENA primary metagenome ERZ724029 (study PRJEB28704, sample SAMN03018315) | fermentation metagenome | biome: anthropogenic terrestrial biome; feature: soil... | reverse complement strand
AAGGCATCTTGAACTCGGATATTGAAAGCTGTCTGGAGCTCTTGTATCGTATCATAAAATGCAAGGTTTATGAAGTAAAAATACTCAATTTCTTGCAGTTATGCAAATTTTATATCGATTAATTTGCTGATTTTCAGCATAAATATCAATTATTCAGCAGACCCTAATTACAATTGTTGATGTATATGAATTCCGACTAATTTTCAAATAAGACATTTTCAATGAAAAAGAAAACGATTAACGAAAAAGGGTTGCCTTACCAAAGTAAAACAACCCTTACATTTAATTGAAACTTTATGCTGGATTAATTATCTTCCGGCATACCCGTATAACGATACCCTCCTATTACATAAACCTCATCCATAGAAGGATCGTGTGTAGCAGATGTAAAGCGCCATCTGAATTCAGGAACTTTTGGATCAGCTCTTAAAGCTTCGGCAATTTCGTAACTTGTATATGTTGCGGTACCACTGTAAAGTTTAATCTTGATATATAAACTATCAGAAACATTTCCACCGACGCTTGTAGCTGCGCCAGGAATAATTTTTCCCTCAAGTAGTGTTGCTTTTATGTACCACTTTTCGTCCTCCGTTACCGTTTGACCTGTTGCAGTGGGAGCAGGAGAAGGCAAATCTTCAGTTGAATAAATGTTATTATCCAATGTTGCGAAATCGTCTGATGAAGATTTAAATGATGTAGCATCACCTGTTAATTGAAATTTACTTTTCAATGGAAACATATCTTCATGATCATCCAGCCAAATCACATTCTGCACGTTGTCTGCGGTATTGTAAATTTGGATTTCGCTACCCTCAGCATACGTATCTTGCATATCCTCACTCATAAGTTTATAAATAAACCGGCCGGAATATTCAAATGTTTCACTGTTCCAGCTGTCTAATTCTTTCATACATGAAGAAAATATCAGTATTAGTGAGGATAGTGTGATATATAATCCTATTTTTTTCATATTTAATCGTATTATTGTTTCGTTAAAATAACATTAAAACTAAATCCATCTTGATATGTAGCATGTGTGAATACATTTGTTGCAGGATTGTATAAACCATTTTGCACTTCCCAGGGACCCCAAGGTGAATTCGTAGATAAAGCCACGACTTCATTTTCTGGTGTGATATAAAAATAGGTCAACAATCTATATGCAGATCCGTAACCATTTACTATATTATAAAAACCACCGAAAAAATCGGTTGCTTTAAATACACCGTTAGAAAGAGAGGTGATTACACAAGCGTCTGCCGATTCTGCACGACCTACACGCTGTCCCTTGTATGTGCCAGTAACATCTGCATTTGAAGCATCAGCGGGAACAACAATTACTAAACGATTGACTGTCTTTGTAAAGCCGTCTAAATTAGTAGCTACATATGATAACCTGTATGCTCCAGGAGTGCTCGTATCAACAGTTCCATTTACTTGAACTTTATCAGTAACATCCTCGTCGTTCTCGATTGCTATGTATCCTGGTTCAATGTATGTTTCACCCTGTTTTACAGACATTTCTGCAGAACCTTCTAATTGAAGGTCTGTATAAAATGTGACACGGGATATCCCTTCCGTTTCCTTTTCGCAAGCAAAGAGGAATAAAACGGAAATCAAAATCAAACTATATTTATATATCTTCATAATCTCTTTTTTAAAAAGTTTTTATTGTTTTACTTGCCTGTCTTTACATTCCACCATACCTTCTGTCCAACATTTGCTTTTTGATCAGGAGCATTTGTATTTCTGAAAATATAAGAACTGGGATATAAAGGGGAAGCCGGTAAATTACCATTCAATAAAGCTCTACCCTTAACAGAAATAGTTAAGTCACCAACAGGGAAATTCTCGAATGCTGTTTTTCTATTGGCTTCAATATTAATTTCGTTTACTGCAGGATATTTTGTTCTGTTTCTTTCCAGGAAAGACTCAATATGTTGATAATTGGCATTTGCGACCCATTTTTGCATGGCTATCTGCTTGATATTCTGCTCTATTGTTCCACTATTCCATGCAGCATAACCGGTTTCAATAATTTCAGTATCGGAAATGCCGTGTTGATTCAAAGACGCTGTTACACCTCTTTCATAAAATACTTCTGCCTGACTATTTTGGGCTCGTGCATAAACTTCAGCAATATAAAAGTTAACTTCCCAATCAGACATCAACATTAAATCCATGTCTCCCTTGAAAAGAGCTCTTGCGTAGGTTTCTTTGTCATCAGTAGTACCATTGGAATCAGAATCTTCTTTTGAATCAAAATCTCCGTAAAACGCACCCTTGGTTCCAGTAAATAATTTAGCTAAACGAGGATCTGAATTGATATTTAAGTAATCGATGAAATTTTTAGAAGCAATAACATTCGTTGAGAAATAGTTTGCTCCTCCGGCTTCAAATTCTCTCATCGGATGGCGTTTACCCTCCATTTCATCGTCCCAAACAGATCCAGGTATTTTTGCACTGGTTGTGAGTAAATCTGCTCCTTGGATATAACTCAAAACAGCAGCATTATCATATTGGGGAGTTTCTGATAAGCGAAGCATCAGTTTTAATTTTAATGAACTAGCAAATCGATACCACTCATCAAGATCTCCTTCATATATGTAATCAAATTTTGAATCTATAGAAGATTCACTTAAATCAATTGCAAGTAACGCATTGACACGTGTCATTAAATCAGCATAAATATCCTGACCTTTGTCCTGTACCGGATGCAAAATACCTTCATCAGCTCTTAAAGCCTCTGTATAAGGCATATCTCCCCAGACATCTGTAATTAGTTGCCAGGTAAAAATTGACAATGCTTCCGCAATAAAATAATAACCCTTATTTTCATCTTCTGCAGTCATCGTTTTAATACGCTTCAAATCAGTTAATGGTTCTCTCATTAACGATTGGTAAGTTGTGTTAAATTCTTGAGGAAGATATTCTGTCAACGTTTTAAATTGAGAAGCAGTATATGATTGCGTCCAATACTCTACCCAGAATGCACCGGCAAAACCAAAATCCCATCCCATCAGGTTGTTTGCAATTCCAATTTCGGCAGCGGGTAACAAAACTTTGGCATCAGGAATTTGCTCCAATGCATTGGGATCATGGTTCACATCAAGCCAGTCACTGCAACTAACAGCAGTGAAAAACATGATAGTAGCAGAAAATATTATTAATAATTTACTCTTCATAATTCTAATATTTATTGGTAATTAAAATGAAATGTTTAAACCAAATACATATGTCTGATAAGGTGGCGTCGTACCAAATTCGCCAAACCTTGCTGCAATATTATTTCCAAAAGTTGTAATTTCCGGATCGATGTATTGATTTTCAGCTGGTGTCCAAAGCAATATATTAGAGGCAGTAAATGAAGCTCGCACACTATTAACTTTAAGACTCTTCGCAAAGCGCTGAGGCAATTGATATGCCAAGCTCACGTTTCTCAACTTTAAGGATGAACGATCAATAACTGCAAAATCGGTATAATCAAACCCTCCATTGCTGTAAAATGTATGGAGTGCAGTAGGATCCACTGGGATAGTATTTTCACGATACGTTCCGTCTCCATTTGCAATAACAGAATTTGGGATGATGAACGGATTACGATCATTGTATACTGTTTCTGGCCCGCTACCGACCCAGTGCATATAATCTTTTGTATAACTATAGATATACCCGCCGTATCGGAAATCGAATGTTCCTGAGAGTGAAAGACCTTTATAAGTAAAGGTATTCGTTAAACCCATACGGTATTTCTCATTGATATCTTTATTCAAAAATACATCATCAGGCGTGGGTTGGGGATTACCTGTACCATCAACAACTGTACTTTCAACTCCATCAACCTCGACTTTAAGCGCTTTTTGCGACTTAAATTGGCCAATAGACTCTCCCTCAACAGCGTAAATACCTATACCACCATATCCACCCAAAAACACTTCCGGAACATCTAATCGTTCAACTTTGTTGTAGTTTTTTGTGAAGTTGTATGAAATATCCCATGTAAAATCTTCTGTTTTAACCGGAACAAAATTCAACAGCAATTCAACCCCTTGGTTTCTAACATCTCCCAAGTTTGCAACTTGTGCGGTATATCCAGTTGTAGGGTCAATCGGTAAGGTGGCAATTAAACCATTCGTAAATTTATTGTAGTATGAAAACTCCATACCCACACGATGATCAAAGAATGATAGATCTGCACCAACTTCAAATTCATCCGTCAACTCGGGCGCTAAATTGATATTTCCAGCCGTATTCGACACAGTGTATGAATTGATACCACCTAAAGGAAAAACTAAATTATCAATACTGGGATATCCGGCATTTGTTATTTCAGCGGCTGTTAACCGATCATAAACTGCATATAAACCGGCATCCTTACCTGTACGTCCGTATGATAATCTTATCTTTGCAAAATCAAGAACCCCAGTATCTATATCTCTTGTTTTCAAGAAATCCGTGGCAATAAAGCTTAACATAGCACTCGGATAGAAATATGAGTTCTTACCCTTGGGTAGTGTGGAAGAGTAATCATTTCTTCCGGTAAGGGTTAAATAAAGATAGTCACGAAATCCGAGGTCAGCATTCAAATACATACCCCACAAACGATATAAACTTGATGCTTGAGACGCAGTTGGAGGAGTTAGAGAATTTGTAAAGTCATAAAAACCAGGTATATCTATCGAAGTAATTTCACCTCCAATAGCATTGTAGGATTGTTCATTTGTATTTGCCCCAGCTATTGCATTCAAAGAAAAATCTCCAAATCTTTCATTATAATTTAAAATCAAATCATGGTTTACTTGAATTCTCTGTCTTCTGGTTTGATTATAAGAGCCTGGACTTGCATTAGAAGAACCATCATTGGGTGAGCCTGGAGTAAAAACAATGGCGTCAAAATGAGTGTCCGCAATTGTTTGTTCATAATCACCACCAAAACGATAGGTCAATTTCAAGTTTTCTAAAAAGTCATAGTCCAATTGAAATTTACCAAAGAACTTGTACTTATTCTGAACAGCTTCTTTAATATCCAAAATGTGATAAGGATTCATTCCATAAGGAGTGAAATAATTATCCACATTATTAAACTTATTATTGAGGTCTTTCAGATCTACAATTGAAACGTCAGTCGCAATTTCGTTCAAGGAACGATAAATTGAATTATCCTGACCAGTGGGAGACGCTTCATTTTTCTCAGAGCTAAAATTAATAGACGTGCTTATTAATAATTTATTTGCCTTATGTGAGGCATTGGATGCTATTGTATAACGTTTGTATGAGTCATCATCTGTTGGAATAGGACCATCAACGCTATTTTGAGATACAGATGCGTGGAATTTAGTGTTCTCATTTCCACCTGTTAAAGATACTGCGTTATTATAACCAATACCGTAATCATAAAAGTCACGAATACGATTATTTAAATAAACATATGGTTTGAGTTGTTGGCTATTATCAACGATATGCCCCCATACGCGTTCTTTGCCATCGAAACGGGCACCCCAGTTACCATTTTCATCTAACGCTCTATCACCACTCCATCCTTGTCCAAACAGCTCCTGTTCAGTAGGAATACGTCCAACTTCCTGTACTGTTACACTTCCGTCGTAGGCAATATTTAGTTTACCATTTGTATCTTTTCCTGACTTTGTTGTGATCATAATGACACCTTGGGCTGCGCGAGATCCGTATAAAGCAGAAGCAGCCGAGCCCTTCAATACAGTAATATTCTCGATATCATTTGGGTTGAGGGCATTAATACCTGAACCAAAATCGACTTGTGAGTTCAGATCACTACCAGAGCGGTTTTGAGCATTCGTGATAGGTACACCATCAACAACGTACAATGGCTGGTTATTTCCAAATGAACTGAAACCACGTATTGCCACGTTTTGTGTACCTCCAGGATTTGGAGCAGCAGACACATCCAATCCAGCCACCTTACCTTGCAAGGCAGACATGGGATTAACTGTCTGAGCATTTGAGATTTCATCACCGGAAACGGATGTCACCCCATAACCCAAAGTCTTCTTTTCTCTTGTCAATCCTAATGCGGTTACTACCACCTCATCGAGTAATTCTGTGTCTTCGCTTAAGACGACTCTGACGTTTGCACTTACAGGTACCTCCTGTGCAGCATATCCGACATATGAAATAACAAGCGTCCCATTTGCAGGTGCTGACAATGAAAAATTACCATCAATATCAGAGACTGTCCCCTGGGATGTGCCTTTCACTTGGATTGTTGCACCAATCACAGGTTCACCTGCATCGTCTACCACAATACCCCTTACCTGGGTCTGAGCAGATATAATCCCTATCCCAAGAAAGAACAGGGTCAAAAACATTGTTAGTTTTCTTTTCATAAACTCTACTTTTTAATTAATCACTTTCATTATATATATTGTTCTATTCCAAAAATAGCGGGGAATGTGGTTTGTCATAAAAATTGCATTCAGAATAAATCAAATTCCCTATATTCAACTCAAATCAATTAACATTTGTATAGGAACGACTCCAGTACACAAATATATATCAATTATTTTAAAAACTTTTTTTTTTGCATTTTTTTTTTCAAAAAAACGCCAATTTGAGTAATATATATCCTATTTTATTATAAAATCCCTTTATAGCTTACAGAACTGCAAAAAAAAACCAGCTCTGATCCTCTTTATATTTAACAAATAATAAACCTAAACAATCTTTCCTTCTCAATATAAGGGCAAAGATAGCTTTTATACAATCATTTTGCAACATTCTACCCACTTTTTCGCTTATTATTAACACAAAATCGACAAATTCAATGCAAAATAGTCAGATTAAATGGGAGTAGAAGCACCTAAAGATAAAACAAAGAGGCCGTCTTATCATAAAACATGAGACGGCCATTCTTTGATACTTCGCTGGTATCCCTCCCTTATCCCTCCGTTATCCCTCCGTTATCCCTCCGTACATGTATAAGGAGATAACGACCCATTACCCTTCTATTACCCTTCTATTATCCGTGCAAGAAGCTATTTCTTTTGTATTTCAGGTTGCCAAAGGAGGGTTACACATCCTGGGGCCTTCGACTGCGATGCCTCAACTCCTGCCCGGAGAGCAACTTCTCTTTCCTTCACTTTTTCGCTGCTGATATCCTCGGGCAGTAAAGTGGCCTCCTGAAGCAAATTCGTGGTTTGAAAGTGAGAACATCCCGTTCTTTTTTTTGTAAGTATTTTGTGGGTGTTAAAAAATGCGGCAAGTTCTCACTTTCACAATGAGAACTTGCCAGTTGCCTGAAGACATCAATGCCTCCAATGTGTCGCGGATAGTGGAAAGGATAGATGAAACTCTCCGAAAATCCTCCTTCTATGGAAAATATTAAACTGAAAAGAGGCTGTCTCAAAACAATTTTTGAGACAACCTCTTTTTTAAAATACATGCCTGTTTGCTGATTCTTTTTCTTTTACTTCTCTATTCCCAGCAGCTCTACGTCGAAAATAAGATTGGAGAAAGGTTTGATGGTACCTCTGTCGGCAGAACCGTAAGCAAGATTATAAGGAATATACAATCTCCACTTTGAACCAACAGGCATCAGCTTCAAAGCTTCTGTCCAACCGGCAATCACCTGGGTAACACCAAATGTGGCAGGTTCACCCCGGTCTACGCTGCTATCGAACACCGTACCATCGATCAATGTACCGTGGTAGTGCACTTTCACCCTGTCGGTATCTGTAGGAACAGCTCCTGTTCCTGCACGAACTATCTCATACTGCAGACCGCTGGGCAAAGTAACCACGCCCTCTTTTTTGGCATTTTCAGCCATAAAAGCATCTCCTGCTGCGATATCATTTTGATATTGGGCTTTTGCACTTTCTTCCTGACGTGCTGTTTCGGCTGCCTGAGCTTTCTCCACCTCACTTTGAATCAGGGCATTGGCATCCACTTTTGCAATTGCAAGCTCTTGATTCTTTAAAACTGAAATAAGGCCGGCCAGTATCTGATCATTGTTAACCTTCTTGGTTGAATCGGTACCGAAAAGCATGCTGTTGAATTGGGGAAGCATCTGCTGTGAAAACTGAATACCGATGCTGAGACCATTTGCGTAAGCCGACTTCTCTTTCTGATTCATTCCTTCGATCATACCCTTGACAAAGTCGTTGAGCTTGGGTGCATTGATCTTGTTCACTGAGTCTACTTTGGCTGCCAACTCCTTTTGAAGCGCCTCTTTTTGCGTAGAGTCGGCCGCAGCTATCTTCATTTGATATTCATATTCAATGTTGGAAGCGTTTACCAATACCCCCGATTGCTCCAGGAACTGCACCAGTCCCTGATCGGCCATGCTTACTCCATAAGCATAGGAAACACTGTCTACTGAATTCTTCAGAGATGCTTTGGGAGTGGAGGCTCCGCCACAGGAAACCATTGTGATGGCCATGATAGCCACAACGCTGAACGTAGTCAAAACTGTTTTTTTCATTTTACTTTCTATTAAAATTAATGATGTGTTTATAAATGTCTCTTTCTTTTTTGCGATCGTTTGCGTAGGGATAATAAGGTCATACAATCTCTAACAGTTCTACATCGAAGATGAGCGTTGCATTGGGTTCAATAGAGCCACCTGCACCTTGTTCCCCATAAGCCAATTCTGAAGGGATGAACAAACGCCACTTCGACCCCTCAGACATCAGTTGCAGTGCTTCCACCCAACCTTTGATCACCTGGTTTACACCAAAAACAGCTGGCTGACCGCGTTCCACTGAACTGTCGAAGACGGTACCATTGAGCAAGGTGCCGTGATAATGGCATTTCACTTTGTCGGTAGCTTTGGGCATTGCACCGTTGCCTTCAACCAGCACCTCGTATTGCAAACCACTGGGAAGCGAGATAACCTGCTCCTTTTTTCCGTTTTCCTCCAGAAAAGCCCTGCCGGCATCCAAATTCCGACTAAGCATCTCGTCTTGTTGTTTGCTGAAATAATCCTGAATCACCTGATTTGCTTCCCGGGGACTCATCGAAGGGGTTGTGTTATTCATTGTTTCTGTAAAGGCTTTCACAAAAGATTGCACATCCAATTGCTGCAAACCTGAGTTCATGAGGTTAGAGGCCATGCTCATCCCCAACGCGTAACTTAATTTATCCATTCACTTTCTTCTTTTTCAATTTGGGAACAAAAGTACGATTTTAATATGAAATAAATTCGACTTCTACCAATAAAAAACTATATTTGTCTGATATAAACGAAATAAGAGTTGCCGATGAAGAAAAGGATGGTGGTACTTACAGGAGCAGGCATGAGTGCCGAAAGCGGGATCGCGACTTTCCGGGATTCCGGGGGCCTATGGGAACAATATCCAGTAGAACAGGTGGCTACACCTGAAGGGTTTGAAGCAAACCCGGAACTGGTATTGAACTTCTACAATATGCGCCGCCGGGAACTGCTGCAAGCAAAACCCAACGCAGGTCATCTGGGACTCGCAGAAATGGAGAACGATTACGACCTGCAGATCATCACACAAAATATCGACAACCTCCATGAAAAGGCAGGAAGTACCCGCGTACTGCACCTTCATGGTGAGCTCATGAAAGCACGCTCAACAGGCGACCCTTCGCTGATCTACGAGTTGGATTCTTCAAAATGCGACATTCACCTGGGCGACTTGTGTGAGAAAGGGTTTCAGTTGCGTCCGCACATTGTTTGGTTTGGAGAAGCGGTTCCCATGATAGAGGAGGCGGAGGAAATTACCCGCAGGGCAGACCTGTTTGTGATCATCGGCACCTCCATGAATGTGTATCCCGCGGCAGGGCTGCTGCACGATGTTCGGAAAAATGTGCCTGTATACTTGATCGACCCCAAAGATGTGCACACCATGCGATATGACATCCACCACATACACAAAGGAGCTTCGGAAGGAGTGAAGGAGTTGCGAAAACTTCTTTTCCAAGATACATCTGCATAAAAAACAACTGCATGCCCTACTTCAGGAATCACTTTTCAGTTTGCGGATTGAAGAACACTTTTTGAAAGTCCTGTTTTTTTTGTAATTTCGCTTCTTTATTAGTTTAAGTTTCGCATGATGTGTATACAGCTAAATTCTCGACTGACAATGTTTTGTGACCCATATTTGTCCTCTTTCCACTAAAAGAGCAGAACTTTCTACGCCTCGAACAGCTGCTCTTTTTACGTTACTCGAGGTCAATGGGTCCCCACAAAACTTTGATAGGTCTCATCTTTAGCTGTAAATACCCCAATTTATAAACATGCGAAACTTAAGTTATTAATATTCCACGTGGATATTTACATACGTGCGGTAAACTGATTGACATGTGCGAAAATTGAGTTCTTAATTACAAACAGAGAGGAAATCCGTGGGAAAAATTGCAGAAACGCCAATGATGAAACAGTTTATCGAGATAAAAAAGAAACATCCCGATGCCATCCTGCTGTTTCGCGTGGGTGATTTTTATGAAACTTTTTCGGACGATGCCATCGTGGCGTCCGAGATATTGGGGATCACCCTGACGCGAAGGGCGAATGGAGCTGCTCAATTTGTGGAACTGGCCGGCTTTCCGCACCATGCACTCGATACCTACCTGCCCAAACTGGTCCGCGCCGGCAAACGGGTGGCCATCTGCGATCAACTGGAAGATCCCAAGCTGACCAAGACACTGGTGAAAAGGGGTATCACCGAACTGGTGACACCGGGTGTCTCTTTTAATGACACAGTACTGAACCACAAGGAAAACAACTTCCTTTGTGCTCTGCATTTCGCCAAAAACGACCAGTACGGCATCTCCTTTCTTGACATCTCCACAGGTGAATTTCTCACTTCCGAAGGCAGCAGGAACGACATCGACAAACTCCTCTCCAACTTCACTCCCAAGGAGCTGCTTATTGAACGGGGCCACAAAAAGAGGATGGAAGAAGCTTTTGGCAACAGTTGGCTTTTCTCGGAGTTAGATGACTGGATCTTTACCACCGATGCGGCAACCGACAGGCTCTTGTCTCACTTTCAGACTAACACCCTAAAAGGGTTCGGTGTGGAAAATATGCCGCTGGGAATCATCGCATCGGGGGTTATACTTCATTATCTCGACATCACTCAACACCACAACAGGGCACATATTGTCTCGCTCAGGCGCATTGAAGAGGAGCGTTTTGTTCGACTCGACAAGTTCACGGTGCGCAGCCTGGAACTTATCTCCACCATGAACGAGGGAGGGAAAACACTGCTCGACATTCTCGATAAGACAGTATCTCCCATGGGATCGCGTCTGCTGCGCCGGTGGATTGTATTTCCACTGAAAGAGGTCAAACCCATTGAAGAGCGGCTGGATGTTGTGGAAGACTTTTTCCGTGAGCCGGAACTGAAGAAACTGCTTGAACAACAACTGCTGCTTATTGGTGACCTGGAACGAATCATTTCCAAAGCTGCCGTGGGACGCATCAACCCGCGCGAGGTAGTACAGCTGAAAGTGGCGCTCACGGCCATTGAACCTATTAAAGAAGCATTCCTTGTTGCAGAGAATCAGAGCCTCCGGGAAATGGGAGAGAAACTGGATCCCTGCATCGATATCCGCGACCGCATTGCAAGGGAGATCATGCCCGATCCGCCAGTGCTCACCGGCAAGGGGGGCTACATCTGTAACCAGGTCAGCAAGGAACTCGACGAACTGCGCCAAATTGCCTATTCCGGAAAAGATTACCTGTTGCAGCTACAGCAAAGGGAGAGTGAAAGCACGGGTATTCCTTCGCTGAAAGTAGCTTACAACAATGTGTTTGGTTATTACATAGAGGTACGCAACACACACAAGGACAAGGTTCCACCCGAATGGACACGAAAACAGACCCTGGTGAGTGCCGAGCGGTACATTACCCAGGAACTGAAAGAATATGAAGAGAAGATACTGGGTGCCGAAGAAAAAATCATCGTACTGGAAGATCAGATCTATGCTGCCCTGGTGCAGAGCCTGATGGATTTCATCCCGGCCATACAGGTCAATGCCGCCATCATTGCACGGGCCGACTGTCTCCTTTCCTTTGCACATGTGGCGCAACAAAACAACTATATCCGTCCCGAAGTCAACAACTCCGATGTCATCGACATAAAAAACGGCCGTCATCCTGTTATTGAAAGACAGCTGCCACCCGACCAGCCTTTTATCGCAAACGATGTCTATCTGGACAACAATACCCAACAGATCATCATCATCACCGGGCCCAACATGGCGGGTAAGTCGGCTCTACTCAGGCAAACAGCATTGATCACGCTCATGGCGCAGATAGGTTGTTTTGTGCCGGCTGACGCTGCAAAGATCGGGCTGGTGGATAAGATCTTCACCCGCGTGGGTGCATCCGACAATATCTCTCAGGGTGAATCGACCTTCATGGTGGAAATGAACGAGGCAGCCAACATTCTCAACAATCTGTCGGATCGCAGCCTTGTTCTCTTCGATGAACTGGGAAGGGGCACCAGCACCTACGACGGCATCTCCATTGCCTGGGCCATCGTGGAATACATCCACGAGCATCCGAAAATACATGCCAAGACGCTTTTCGCTACGCATTACCACGAGTTGAACGAGATGGAGAAATCGTTCAAACGAATCAAAAACTACAACGTCTCGGTGAAAGAGATCGACAACAAAGTGATCTTCCTGCGTAAGCTGACGCCGGGCGGTAGTGAACACAGCTTTGGTATCCATGTGGCCAGAATGGCCGGGATGCCACAGAGTATTACCAAACGCGCCGATGCCATCCTCGCCACCATGGAATCGACCAATCGCAAAGAGGGTATCCGAAAACCCATTAAAGACTTCATCGAAAAAAGAGAGGGCTATCAACTTAGCTTCTTTCAGCTCGATGACCCCATCCTCAGCCAGGTACGTGACGAGATCCTGAACCTCGATGTCAACAACCTGACTCCCATGGACGCCCTCAATAAACTAAACGACATAAAGAAGATTGTAAAAGGAAAATAAAACATAACGGCCTCGTGTTGCAGGAACACTCTTGCTACGAGCCAGGCACACTAAAGAAATGTACAACGAACATTCCCCCAATGAACCTTGCCGCGCCGGACGCATCGAAGTGATCTGCGGATCCATGTTCTCCGGTAAAACTGAAGAACTGCTGCGCCGCCTACGCCGTGCAATGATCGCACAACAAAGTGTGGAGATATTTAAACCCTCACTCGATACCCGCTACTCCGAAGACGAAGTGGTATCGCACGACAGAAACGCAATCCTTTCCACACCGGTGGAACATTCCAGCAACATCCTCCTGCTTTCTTCGGAAGTAGAAGTGGTGGGGGTCGACGAAGCCCAGTTTTTCGATGACGGGCTGGTTGCAGTCTGCCAACAATTAGCCGATCAGGGTATTCGGGTGATTGTCGCCGGACTCGACATGGACTTCAAACGGGTTCCTTTCGGGCCAATACCGGCGTTGTGTGCGATCGCCGACGATGTGACCAAAGTGCATGCCATATGCGTGAAGTGCGGCAACCTGGCCAATTATTCACACCGGCTGGTAAAAAACGACAAGCAGATTATGCTTGGAGAAACAGAAGAGTATCAGCCACTTTGTAGAATTTGCTACAACAAAATCTGACCCGGTCGCGTTACTTTTTGGTTTCACAAAAAACAATCCAGGGGAATTGTTTGTTATCATGTTGATTGAACCAAAACATTTAATCAGGATAACAACTATTCACTTAAAAATGAATTTATGAAGCTAAAAAAATTATTTTTCGCATTCCTTTTGATTGCAGCATTTACTACTTCGCTGAATGCACAGCAGTACAATACCGCTTTTGGAGTTAGACTGGGTTACGATAGCGGATTGACACTGAAACACTTCTTTGCACCCGCCAGCGCCGCAGAATTTATCCTCTCGGCTTCACCCAACTACTTCCAGCTGACAGGTTTGTATGAATATCAACAACCTGTGGCAGGGGCGCCTAACCTCGACTGGTATGTGGGACTGGGTGCACACCTTGGTGGTATCCACAAGAACAGGGATGCCTATAGTAATGCTTTTCTGCTCGGTGCCGATCTGATCGCCGGACTGGAATATGTTTTTCCACAGGCACCTTTTAATGTGTCACTCGACTGGAAACCCTCTTTCAACTTCACCAACGATTACAACGATTATTGGTATAGCGGATTCGCACTCAGCTTGCGCTACACGTTCCGATAACCAGTTTGTGAAAAAGATACAAAAGCCGCTTTCAGCCGAAAGCGGTTTTTTTATGCCATTCAAGCAGAAATGTCTACTTTTGTACCTATGCAAAAAACAGGAAAAGAAAATGCGTCGGTGCTGCTCGAACAACTCAACGAAGCACAGCGTGCCGCCGTGGAATTTTGTGATGGTCCCTCACTTGTGATTGCCGGTGCGGGATCGGGCAAGACACGTGTGCTCACCTACAAAATTGCGTACCTGCTCGAACAGGGTCTTCCCCCTTTCTACATCCTGGCGCTCACCTTCACCAATAAGGCGGCACGTGAAATGAAATTGCGTATCGCGGAGCTGGTGGGCGAAAAAAGAGCCCGCAGCCTCTGGATGGGCACCTTTCACGCTATCTTCTCCCGCATACTCCGGAACGAAGCGGAAGCCATCGGTTTCCGCTCCAACTTTACGATCTTCGACTCGTCGGACTCGAACAATCTGATCAGGCTCATCATCAAGGAGATGAACCTCGACGACAAGCTCTACCGGCCGGGGGCGGTGCATGGACAGATATCCCGTGCCAAAAACAGCCTGATCACCCCGGCTATGTATGCCGCCAACGACGAGATTCTGCAGTACGACCGCATGGCCAAACGACCCCATCTGTTTGAAATATACCAGCGCTACCAGAACAGGCTCCGCGCAGGTAACAGCATGGATTTCGACGACTTGTTGATGTATACCAACATCCTGTTTCGCGACCACGCAGAGATTCTGGAGAAGTATCGCAACCAGTTCCAGTACATCCTGGTGGACGAGTACCAGGATACCAACTTCGCACAACACCTCATCGTGAAGCAACTTGCCGACATACACCACCGCGTGTGTGTGGTGGGCGACGATGCGCAGAGCATCTACTCCTTCCGTGGCGCCAATATCGACAACATCCTGAAGTTTAAATCGAACTTCAATGAGACACAGATATTCAAACTGGAGCAGAATTACCGTTCCACACAAAATATCGTGAACGCCGCCAACAGCCTGATCAAAAAAAACAGCGAACAGATTTTCAAAGATGTGTTTTCGGAAAACGAACCGGGTGAAAAGATTGAGATCAGAAGTGCTTTCTCCGATTTTGAAGAGGGACTCATCGTTTCCAACAAGATTGCCCGGATGAGGATGGAAGAACATGCTTCTTATGGTGATTTTGCGATTCTCTACCGTACAAATGCACAATCACGTATCTTTGAAGAATCATTGCGCAAAAACAACATTCCATACCGGATCTATGGTGGCCTCTCTTTTTACCAACGCAAAGAGATCAAGGATGTGATCAGCTACTTCCGTTTGATTGTGAATCCCAGCGACGAAGAAGCATTCCGCCGGATCATCAATTACCCCACCCGGGGCATTGGCGACGTCACCGTCGGCAAGATCTCGGCAACCGCTGCATTGCATCAGGTCAGCCTATGGCAGGTACTGGACTCACCCGCGGCATACAACCTGGATGTCAATGCGGGCACAGCAAAAAAACTGACTGTCTTTCAATCGCTCATGGCCGATCTCATTGATAAAAACAGCCGCATGAATGCTTTCGAGCTGGCACAGGAGGTCATAAAGAATAGCGGGATTGCCAAAGAAGCTTACGAAGACATGACGCCCGAAGGAATGAGCCGTACCCAAAATATCCAGGAGCTGCTCAATGCCATGAATGAGTTTGTGGCTACAAGGCAGGAACAGGGAGAGGAAAACAACCAGCTGGTCGATTTTTTGTCGGAAGTCTCGCTGCTCACCGACCAGGATACCGACAAAGAGGGGGAAAACGAAAAGGTCACCCTGATGACGGTACATTCAGCCAAAGGACTGGAATTCGATCACGTGTTCGTAGTGGGAATGGAAGAGGATCTGTTTCCTTCGGCAATGGCCAAATCGGAGATGCGGGGACTGGAAGAGGAGCGTCGTCTCTTTTATGTGGCCATCACCCGGGCAAAGAAAACCTGTACCATCACGCATGCGCGGAGCCGCTTCAAAAATGGTGTGACCAATGCGGCTGTGGGAAGCCGCTTTCTGAAGGACATCGATCCCGCATTCCTTTCACCGGACAGCCAACTCGAAGGTGGAGCATCCTATCCTCCACAGGCAGATGATTTTTGGGGATCAATGCGGACTGAACGGCTACAAAAACAGGAAAGGCGCATCAGTTTGCCCAACAAGGTCACGCCCATACAACAGGCTACCACAACCCTCCCGCTGTCGAAAGAGGCGAAAGAGCTAGAGGTAGGTCATATCATTGAACATGAACGATTTGGACGCGGCGTAGTTACCTCCATTGAAATGAGTGGGAACGACCGACGCGCCTTCGTAGAGTTTGAATCGGCCGGGAAGAAACAGCTTTTATTGAAATTCGCTAAATTTACCATCGTCGGGAGCACCGGCAACGACCGGTGATATCCTCCATTACCGACATCCGGGTTCAATCCGGCTATTGCTATATCTCAAGCAGGCTCTTTTCGCTGCTGCCGCTGCCAAACAACATTTCTGCCGGGTTTTCCAGCAGCTGCTTCACCCGTAACAGGAAACCGACCGAATCTTTACCGTCTATCACGCGGTGATCGTAAGACAGCGCAACATACATCATCGGCCGAATCACCACCTGACCCTCGAGGGCTACAGGTCTGTCCAGAATATTGTGCATGCCGAGAATAGCAGACTGCGGCGGATTAATCAGCGGGGTAGACATCATGGAACCAAAGACACCACCGTTGGTGATGGTGAACGTGCCACCGGTCATCTCCGGGATGGAAAGTTTTCCTTTGCGCGCTTTTTCGGCCACATCGGCAAGGGCCTTCTCAATCTCTGCCAGTCCCAGGCTCTCCACATTTCGCACCACCGGCACCATCAGGCCCTTGGGTGTGCTCACCGCCACGGAGATGTCGGCATAATCGAAGGTCACCAGGTTCTCCCCATCAAGCATGGCATTCACATTGGGAAACTCCTGCAGCGCGATGGCGCTGGCTTTCATAAAGAAAGACATCATACCCAGCTTGATGCCATGTTTCTCTACAAACGCATTTTGATGCTTCTTGCGCAGATCCATGATTGGCTTCATATTCACCTCGTTGAAAGTGGTCAGCATGGCCGTCTCGTTCTTCACCGACACCAGCCGTTCACTCAATTTCCGTCGCAACTGGCTCAGCTTCGAAGAGGTGGCATTGCGGGTAGCGTTTTTTTTCAGGCTGCCGTGGGCTTCACTGTTCTGGGACACAATCGCTTCCACATCTTCACGCCTGAGGCGCCTGAGGCCCTTGATGACATCGTCTACCGACAGGTCGTTCATCTCCATCACTTTCTTCGCAAGCGGGGTTAACCTCACCATGTCGTATGCATCCTGCTTCGGATCAGCAGGACCTTTTGCCGCAGCTTCGGTCGCAATATTATCCGAAGACAAACTTTTCCCTTTTTCTGTGGCTGTAGCTATTTCTGGTTGCAGCTTTCTCTCAGTTGGCAGCACTGCCTCCGGTTTCTTTGATTTCTGCTCGTTCAATAATTCTTCTTGTTTCAAAGATTCCTTGGGTTTCGTTGATTCCTCCGGTTGCACGGAAGTATCAATGGTACAGGCCACTGCACCCACCGCAAGCATCTCACCCTCGGTAGCTTTGAAACTGATTTTACCGGATTCTTCGGCCACCAGCATCAATGTAGCCTTGTCGGACTCCAGCTCGGCGATTTCGGTCTCTTTTTTCACAACAGCTCCATCTTCCACCAACCAATGAAAAAGCTCGACCTGTGTGATGGACTCCCCGGGGCTCGGGATTTTTATCTCTATCAATGCCATAATATGTTGTAATTACAGGGTAAATGATTTCTCAATAATGAGCGCCTGATTGACCTTGTGCAGGGCTGTTAATCCCTCGGCTGTGACTCCGCTGGCGGGCCGGCTGATCACCTGCAGTGACAAATCGCTCAACCGCTCTCGCACGAAAGATGCGGCGCCCATATTTATTGGTTCCTCCTGCACCCAGACAAGTTCCAGGTTGGCGGCATAACGACCCAGTAGACTGCGAAGCTGTCTGTCGGGAAAAGGATAAAGCTGTTCGACCCGAATAATCGATACTTCCTCGGTTTGAGCTTCTGCACGAGCTGCCTCCAGCTCGTAATATATCTTGCCGCTGCAGAGCAGGACTCTCTTCACCTTTGTGTAATCACTGAGTAACGCATCCTCCATTACCTCTCGAAATCCTCCTTCTGTAAAATCATCCAGTGAAGAGATGCAGGCGGGATGACGCAGCAGGCTCTTGGGGGTAAAAACAATCAACGGCACCCTGATATCGCGATGCAGTTGACGACGCAGTACATGAAAGAAGTTGGCGGGTGTGGTGCAATTTACGACTTGCATATTTAGATTGGCACACAAGCTCAGGAAACGCTCCAGGCGTCCACTTGAGTGCTCTGCTCCCTGCCCCTCGTAGCCGTGGGGCAACAACATGACCAGTCCCGATTTCAATCCCCATTTTTCCTGTGCTGCTGAGATATACTGATCTACAATCACCTGGCCGACGTTATAGAAGTCGCCGAACTGTGCCTCCCACACGGTGAGTCCGTTGGGGTGCGCCAGCGAATAGCCATATTCAAAGCCCAATATCCCATATTCGTTGAGCGGTGAGTTGTAGACCCGTACGGGCTCCTGTTCCCCACCCAGGCTCTTTAAGGGGAAATATTTGTCTTTGCCATCCTCGGTCACAATTTCTGCATGACGGTGAGAGAAGGTGCCCCGCTCAGAATCTTGTCCGCTCAGTCGCACACTGTGCTTCTCCCAGGCCAGAGAGGCATAAGCCATTAGCTCACCCATTGCCCAATCGTAGGTGTCAGCCTCGATCATTGCCGAGCGCTGCTGAAATAAACGGATGGTTTTGTTGAAAAACTTTTTATCATCCGGCAGCGATGTAATGCTTTTTGCCAATTGCAGAAAAAGATCTTTAGAAATAGCAGTATTGGCAACTGTATCAAAATCGGCCGCTTCCGGCAGACGAATTTGAGGAAATCGATCGGCTAGAAAGAGATGCAGATTCAGCAAGTCGGTCTCCAGCGATTCCTCGTGTGCCTTCTCCAGCAGCTGATGAAAACCGGACACTTTTGCATCAAGATCTTGTGGTGTGATTACTCCTTCTGCCAGCAGCTTTTGGGCGTAGATGTCACGTGGATTCTGATGCTTGGCGATGATATCATACAACTCAGGCTGGGTGAAACGAGGTTCATCGCCTTCGTTATGCCCGTACTTGCGGTAAGATAAGAGGTCGATGAATACATCGATATGAAATTGCTGTCGGAACGCAAGTGCCAGCTTGGCCACGTACACCATGGCCTCGATATCGTCGCCGTTCACATGGAATACCGGCGACTGCGTAACCTTGGCCACATCGGTGCAATAGGTACTGGATCGGGCCTGCAGATAGTTGGTGGTAAAGCCTACCTGGTTATTGATCACGATGTGGATGGTACCCCCTGTTTTATACCCCTCGAGCTTAGAGAACTGAATGGTTTCATACACGACACCCTGCCCTGCAATGGCGGCATCACCATGCACCAGAATGGGCAATACTTCATGGTAGTGATAAGCATGCTCATTCTCGAGCTTAGCACGGGCAATACCCTCCATCACCGGCCCCACGGCCTCGAGATGAGAAGGATTGGGCGCCAGGCTCACCGAGAGAGAACGGCCTTCGTAATCGATGGTACTGTTGTATCCCAGATGATATTTTACATCGCCATATTTGATCTCCTCCTTGTAATTGTGGGCATTGAACTCACGAAAAACCTGCGCATAAGGTTTTCTCATGATGTTGGTGAGCACGTTCAATCGTCCCCTGTGCGCCATACCGATCACAATCTCGTTCACATCATAATCTTTGCCATGCGCAATGATTGCATCCAATGCAGGGATAATCGACTCCGAACCCTCAAGGGAGAAACGCTTCTGCCCCACAAACTTCTTGTGCAGGTAATCCTCAAAGCCGGAAGCCTCTATCAGCCGGTCCAGGATACGCAACTTTTTTTCTTTGGAGTATGATTCCTGATTTCGTGAACCTTCCATTTTCTCCTGCAGCCATCGCACGACCTCGGGTTTGGTCATATACCGGTATTCAACCCCGATGGATTTACAATAGGTTTCATCGAGATGCGCCACAATGTCTCTCAGGGTTGCTCTGCCAATGCCAATCTCCTTACCTGCTTCGAAAACAGTATCCAGATCATCCTTTGTCAGGTCGAAATTTTCTATCTCCAACGTAGGGGTATAGCTGCGCCGGGTACGTACCGGATTGGTTTTGGTAAAAAGGTGGCCACGACGCCTGTATGCCGTGATCAGCCGCATGACGGACAACTCTTTGGGAGAATGCTCCAAAGTAGCTTTTCCATCCATAGGCTTTATCGGAAAGTGTGACGTGGCTAAATCAAATCCCTGAAAAAAGTAGCGGAAGCTTTCATCTACACCATCCGGATTTTCTTTATATTTTTGGTATAAAGCCTCGATGGCTTCCATATCCATTGCACTGAATTTGTTTTGGGCATTCATCGGTCAATTCTTCATCATTTTGATATAAATCGAAAAGACAGCTAAATTGTTCATTCAATCCCATACTTTTCGTTGAAATGAGTATATTTACAGTTTGCTTCATTTCTCTATGTCCCGAAAAAATGTTATTTTTGATGCCCAAATTGAATGATCTGCATTAACAGAAACAAATCATCATAAAAATCAACTCTATGACAAAAAGCGCTTTACAGGTTGCACGGGCAAGCTATGAACCCAAAGTACCCGCAGGATTGAATGGCAATGTGAAAATTGAAGAGGGAACCGCCACCGAATCGGTACGCGACCAGCAGGAAATCCAACGGCTCTTTCCCAACACATACGGAATGCCCATTGTGAAGTTCACCGAAACAACCGGCATACCCGGAATGGATAAACCGATGAACGTGGGCGTGATCCTATCGGGCGGTCAAGCTCCCGGCGGACACAATGTAATTTCCGGGATCTATGATGGCGTGAAACGGCTTCACCCAGACGGTAAACTCTATGGTTTTATTCTGGGTCCCGCCGGTCTCATCAACCACGAGTACAAGGAACTCACTGGTGACATCATCGACGAATACCGCAATACGGGTGGATTCGATATCATTGGCTCAGGCAGAACCAAACTGGAAACAAAGGAACAGTTCGACAAGGGACTGGAAATATTGAAAGAGCTCGACATCAAGGCTCTGGTGATCATCGGCGGTGATGACTCCAATACAAACGCTTGTGTGCTGGCAGAATATTATGCCGCCATCAATGCCGGCGTACAGGTTATCGGATGCCCTAAAACCATTGACGGGGATCTCAAGAATGAGCAGATCGAAACTTCATTCGGTTTCGATACTGCCTGTAAGGTCTATTCCGAACTCATCGGTAACATTCAACGCGACTGCAACTCGGCCCGCAAATACTGGCACTTCATCAAGGTGATGGGCCGCTCCGCATCGCACATCGCTTTGGAATGTGCCCTGCAAACACACCCCAACATCTGCCTCGTCTCGGAAGAGGTGGCTGCTAAAGAACAATCACTCGACGGCATCATCGATTACATCGCAGGCGTCATTAGCCAAAGAGCCGAAAAAGGATTGAATTTCGGCACGGTGATTATTCCCGAGGGACTCATCGAGTTCATTCCTGCCATGAAGAAGCTGATCAGCGAACTGAACGATTTCCTCGCACACAATCAGGAAGAGTTCGACCTGGTACGCCGCTCCGGGAAACGCGATTACATCATCAGCAAGCTCTCCCAAGAGAATGCCGACATCTATGCCAGCCTCCCCGAAACGGTGGCCCGTCAGCTTACGCTCGACCGCGACCCGCATGGCAACGTACAGGTGTCACTGATTGAAACTGAAAAGCTGCTGGCTGAGATGGTAAAGAATCGGCTCGACCAATGGGCCAAAGAGGGCAAGTACAAAGGCAAATTTGCCACCATCACCCATTTCTTCGGATATGAAGGTCGTTGTGCTGCCCCGTCGAACTATGACGCCGACTACTGTTATTCAATAGGCTACACAGCATCTATGCTCATTGCTGCCGGCAAGACCGGCTATATGTCCTCGGTACAGAATACTACCCGCCCTGCAGCCGAATGGATCGCTGGTGGCATACCCATCACCATGATGATGAACATGGAGCGTCGCCACGGCGAGATGAAACCGGTCATTCAGAAGGCACTTGTGGAACTGGATGGAGCTCCCTTCCGGTACTTCGAAAGCCAGCGTGAGAAATGGGCCATTGAAACCGATTATGTATACCCCGGCCCTATCCAGTACTTCGGGCCTACGGAAGTGTGCGACCAGCCAAGCAGAACATTGCAGCTGGAACAAAACGGCACAATCGGGTGGTAACGATCACTTGAACCAAAAATAAGTAAAGAGGTTGTCCCTGCATAAAAAAGAGACAACCTCTCTTTTTTATTCCCTGTTTAATGTGCGACAGGCATACTCCACATTTTTTTAATCCAAACGCCAAAAGAGGTGACTTCACAGTTGTGAGGTCACCTCTTTTCTATACTAACTACGGACAAAGATTGGGAGGAGGATCAGAAGAATTTAAAACGATTGTCTTCCACACCAAGCTTATCTTTTAACACTTCAATAGATTGCATCTGCAGCCGATAAGCATTGTTGTTGAGCATGCTCATCTTCTGTGTTTTGGCATCGTATGTTTCCGTTCCCTCTGTGCGATTCACTACCTGGGTCACATAAACGCCCATATTCCCTTTCATGGGGCCAATCACCTTATTGAGGGGTGCAGTGGCAGATACGGCGTTCAAAACGGGTTCAACACCCAAACCGGTGATGTTGCGAGTGGTGAAGTTGACAAAACGAACGGTATCTGTGGTACCCTTCATGGCGGCTGCATATGTATCGAGCGACGTCAGGTTTTGTGCCTGCAGATCGGTGATTATTTTTCCTGCTTTCTTCTCATTCAGCAACTGCGTACGGATGCCAGGGGAGACCTCAGACAACGGCGCGGTACCTGCCGGAATGAGCTGCTCCGTACGTGCGATGACACGCAGGTTGGTGAGATCGAATTTCTTCACCGCTCCACGGTTTTTTTCGTTGGCTGCCCAAGTAATGATCTGGCGCGATCCGGGTATCTGAAGTAACGAGAAGTCGTTGGCCGACACCGTGACATTCGGCATCACCATGTATCCTTTTTCCGATGCCAGCTCGTTGAATTTTGTTTCCACATCGGGTGCAGAGACAAATTGATTCAATTCGTTATCGATGTTGTTGGAGGTTTTCTCGCTGGCAACTACCGGCATGTTAATCAGTGCTACTTTGTATTTATTGACTGGTGTTGTTCGCTCTTCCACCTGCAGGATCAGTTGCTGCCCCGGAACAGAGACCTTCACTGGTTGTCCCACCGGTGTATTGAAAGCAGCCTGCACCAAACCCGCACCCATTTGACTAAGATCGATCTCGCGGGCCCAGCCTACTTCGCCACCGTTGGAGTTCGGATTGAGACTGTTTGCCACCTCGGCAAAAGCACTTCCGCTCTGCAGCAGGCCATAAATGCTGTCCACAAAATTGGTAACGACAGAATCTTGTCCCACCATGGAGGCATCGGGTATGGCCATCATACGGAGCCGGACTGAGTCAGGAGCAACCGTCTTGTCGATGAGTTTGATGATCTGAAAAGCATCGCCTTCACGTTTGGGACCGGCGATCTCGTTGAGGGCAGCATTCCGTACAAACTCAATCTGAGAGGGAGTCAGCATGAACTCACTCACAAACACATCACGGTAAGGTGTATCGGAATAATCAGCTACCACACTCATCGGGTTGTTTGCATTTTGCAATTCGGTGAAGGCTTTTCTTGATTCAGCTTCCACGTCAGCAAAATCTTCGCTGCTGGGAACAATTTCTTTGGAGAAGTAGGACAACTTCACCAGAGGTGCTTCCAGCTTGAATGATGCTTTGTGCGCATTATAGTAATCCTGTATCTCTTTATCGGTTACGGTTACAGAAGAATCTGGAATGCTAAAATAACTTTGCATGGCATAGGCTATATCGGCATTCTGCTGTGAAAGGTCGAAGGAAGTCTTGGCCTCCGTATCGTTTACAATCAACGCGTTAGAGAGCATTGAGATATATTTTTCTTCCAGTCTTTGCGTACGTACCATCTCCTCCATGAACAACCAGAGCTTCTTATACCGGTTGACCAATTCCTGTTCCTGCGGACCGGGGCTTGGCATGTTGATGGTATTGATGAACTCGATCAATGCGCTGCGGCTAAACATGCCGGTTTGCGGATCAAGGAAGAAGGGGAGTTGCTGCAATACCGGCGAGATATTTTCACCATGCACCAGGTCGTTCAGTTCTGCCTTGGTCACTGTGAGACCCAGTTCTTTTGTCTGATCATCGAGCAACCGTTGGCGCACCATCTGCTGGTATACCGCTTCGCGAATTTGCGAAGTGGTGTTCTCATCGAGTGAGGACTGGCCGCTGATCATCTTCTGGAATTCTTCGAATTCAGTAATCTTATCGGCATATTGCTGCGTAGATATCACTTCGCCGTTTACCACGAATGCCTTGTCGCGTGCTTTTCCAAACAACGTGGTACCTGAAGTGAACAAGTCTCCCAAAACAAAGGCCAGCAGTGCCGCGCCAATAACGATCACCAGCAGTGTCCCTTTGTCTCTAATCTTCTGTAAAGTAGCCATTTAACTATTTTTTAGTTCTGTTTAAACGTTAAAAAGTAAATCGATTCAAATAAGGGCACGAAGTTAGTAAAAATAAAGCAGATAAAGATATTTTTTTGGGGAAAAGTATGGTCATGCCATGTTAAAACCAGCAGTGCTACACCGTGGCTTGCTGCACGATGAGACGCACGACCTCTATCTTTCGTGCAGTAACTTTCAGTATTTTAAAGGTATATTTCCCGATGATTACCGTTTCATAAGTTTTTGGGAAACGTTGGGTGTGGTGGAGCAGGTAACCGGCAACGGTAGAGTAATCATCCGATTCGGGAATATCAAGACCATAAACTTCGTTCAGATGGTCTATTTCTACGCGCCCCGAAAGCACGTACTCACCTTCTCCTTCCGGCTTAACGAATTTCGATTCCACGTCATATTCATCCTCAATCTCCCCGAATATTTCTTCCACCAGATCTTCCATGGTCACAATGCCCGAGGTACCGCCAAACTCATCGACCACCACAGCTATGCTTTTTCGTTGCTGCATCAGGTCGCTCATAAGCTGGTTTGCAGGCATGCTCTCAGGGACAAATGAAATGGTGGCGACATTTTGGGTCCAGTCGCTTGGTTTATTGAATATTTCCCACATGTGAATATAACCCACGATGTTGTCGATGTCATTTTTGAATACCAGAATCCTTGAGATGCCGGTCTCAATAAACTTCTCTTTCAGGATATCGAGGCTGGTATCGATACTTACAGCCACAATGTCGGCGCGTGGCACCATGCAGTCCCTTATTTTCGTGGAGGAGAAGTCGAGCGCATTGCGGAAAATTTTCATTTCCGAATCCACCTCGCTCTCCTTCGACATATCATCCAGACTTTGCCTCACATAGGTATCCAGATCAATTCTACTGAATATTTCTTTGTCGTTACGCTGATCGTGGAGACCAAACAGTTGGAGTATACCTTTCGATACCCACAAAAACAACCTTGCTACGGGATACATCAGGATGTAACAGATGAAGGCGGGAATCACAAACAGGCTTACCCAAAAATTGGCATTCTTTTGAAAAAAAATGCGAGGCAAAAATTCATCCATCAACAGCATCAGTAAGCTCAATGTCACGATGAAAATCAACATCACCAGCAACTCACTCTCCAGACGCATCGAGAGTTGAGGAGAGATTATCAGATAGGAGAGATAGACAAACAGCACCAGCAGAGTCACTTTCCAAACCATTAGGGTCCCCAGGAACTGACGTGGATGGCCATAAATGCTGTTCAGCATGTAGTGATAGCCTCCAGTGGATTTCTTCCGGACAGCATACTGTAGTTTATCGGAAGAAACAAACGCCACTTCTGTGCCTGAAAAAAAAACAGACAAAAACAAAGTAATCCACCATCCTATCAGTACTGAGTCTGACATGTTTTGCTTTGAATTATGTTTTAGAAGCGGGTAAAAGCACTTTCTTTCCGGCATCTGGCAAGGAATCGTTCTGCAGCGAATCAGACTCTACCTCGTCGGAAAAAGGTAACTTGCCGTCATGTGGTCTGAAAATGCGGTAATCGGTCATAGCCTGATTCGATTCAAAACCATATCCTTTTATTTCGGTCACCCCTCTTTTAATTTCGATATACTTGTCGGAGTAAACGCGTTCTTTCTTCTGGTCCCAAAAAATCTCGTCGCTATCGAATACCTCCCCCTTCATGTTTTCGATATGCACATTCTTTTTAAGTCGCCACAGATCTTTATTGCTGAAATACCAGGCGGTATCGGCAAAAACTGTGGCCTCAATGTTGAAATCGGAAGTAAATCGTTCCAGATGGATTCCTTCAGGAAAGAACCAGTAGGGTTCCTTTGCTTTGTCGAAGACCTTCCATACATCGGTCATCAGCTTGTAGCGTGTAATACCAGAGTCGGATATCAGAGTGGTTACCGTGTCGGTGATCATCGTAGGCACAACCTCGGGATCGTAGGCAATGGCCACCAGATTTTTGTTCTTATCGCGGCACGATAGAAAAAAAAGAAACATAACCACCACGAACGTGGTCGTTATGTTTCTTGCAATAGATATGTTGTGTTGTTTTTTCAACACGATTCGGTTCAATTATTATCGTAAACGGATTGTCGTATTTTCACCAATCCATCCTGGGATAAATACCGATTCTCCCGCTTTGAATCCCATCATAAAGGCGGTCTCCGTGTCCATAAAAGCAGCAGAATAACGGTTGATCAGGCTGTTTGCCTTTGCAGCTACACTGGGGTCTACGGCCCTTGCTTTCTGTAGTTTGTCTACGGCTGCCAGGTACACCAATCCTGCTTTCTCAGGTTCAGAGAAAATGTTGTTTGCTGAGCTGGCATAGAGCTGCGCGATAAGTATGTAAGCTTCTCCATTGGCTGGATTATAATTCAGTGCATCATTGGCAGCCTCTCTTGCTTTGGCAAAATTACGTTGGTTGGAGAAGATACCTGCCAACTGCATCATGTAGTCAGAAGCCTTACTTTTGTCAGTCTCCAATTCCGCAGCTTGTTCATAATACTTCAATGCGGTTTCGTAATCCTTATCTCTGAGGCTCTTGTTTGCCAAACCAATGGCTGCACCAGCAGAAGGCTCAAGGTGGTAAAGATACTCAGAAGCGGTAAAATAAAGATCGGTTTCAGAGCAACCTACAGAGCCCAAGGCGTTGATCACTTCATTCAGAAACTCTTTATTTGCTTTGTTTGGTTCCACCTGGTCGGCATAATACTCGGTCAGTGTCTTGCAGTCACCGGCGCCGCTGTTGACAAAGCCCTTGACAATACCATCTTTCACCATACCCAGGTAATCGGCATTGGCCTGATCGTTGGCGCTCTTTGCTTGAGCTATTGCCAGATCAACATAACCAACAACCGTAAAATAGTCTTTTAGGTATTGATCTTTTTTGCTGTTATCGTTCAGGTACTGACTCAGCGAAGCCACCATGTAATAGGAATAAGCATCGAGTGGGCTCATGTTCCCTTTCATTTCATTGATCGCTTCACCCAACCATTGGTATACGACCGACTGATCGGTTTTTTCACCCATCAGCTCCATGTAATCATAAACTTTGTATGCCAGGATAGTTCCTCTTGCATCATCTTCACCAAAATACTTGAGCCGGGTGTCGTAAATTTCCAGGGTTTTGTCGAGATACTCTTTCTTCTTGGCTGCATCTGTAGCCGTTCCGTAGAGTGCCTTGAAGATGCGCGGTCCGTAGATGTAGATATTCTTGCTTGATGCCGGACAATTCTCGTAAACATCCATCCAGGGTTTGAGCGCACTGTCATATGCTTCAGCTTTGGCCGAAGTCTGCATAAGACTTAAATTGAGCCGACAGTTTACACTGTCCTCACCATGTCCGAAGGGTGCTTTCACAGGATCATAGCCGGACTTCTGGGCGTTGACACCAACGACCATTGCGATAGCCATGAATCCCGATAACAATAATTTTTTCATATTCGCTGATGTTTAATTGGTTCATTTCAATTGGTGTGATTTGGACAGATTGTTAAAACAAAAGTTTAATCTGGTTGCATTTTATTCATGCCACACCTGTTATCCGATTAATTAAATTGCCGCTTAAAGAACCAGAACTCATTGATATTCATATTCACAGATATCTTAAACATATCCTGGCTGATCATAAAATCGTGATCGGGATGTTGTCTTGAATAGCCCAATCCGATGTTAAGCATTGATACATGTCCCGTCATATAATCGTGAAAAGGTAATCCCACGCCAATATTTACGCCATATTCCTTGAAACTGCCTATGACTGCGCTACTGACATCATCATCAGGGGGGGTTACACTGAAATTGGTATAGGAGTTGGCAAACGAAAGACCTCCCCTGAAACGGATGCGATGAAAAAAGTTCTGGCTCAACGGGTCAATCACATACTCCATACCTGCATTCAGACGATAGACATTATTGAACCGGCTTTCGGGAGTAAGGTCATCGAGCAGGGCAGGATAATCCAACTCTTTCCAAAGCTGATAGGTTCCGTCGAGGCCGATCAGGAACTTGTCGGTACTGTAGGTGAAACCTGCACCAAAGGTATGAGGCAATTGAAAAGAGGCGCCTTGCAGGGTGTCTGTTTTCAATATCTGGGAAGGCGATAGCCAGGGATTCTCATAAGGATCTCCCGTATAGAGCATTTCTGTTGGATTCACATCGGCACGAGCATTCAGTTGTGGCGTATACACTGCACCGAAAGTCACAGAGCGTTTCTTGTCGATTGGAAGCGTAAACTGGAGTCCCATGTCATATTTCAACTCACGAAAAGCATAGCTGTACTTGGTCTCTCCTGTCAGCGCCGAAGTAGAGACAGGCGTCACCACACTGCTGTGTGAAAAGCTACCAAACAGATAGTGTATGTTTGCACCCAAGGAAATATTTTTAACTGGCTCCCATGCCAATCCGGCATATATCTGGGTCAAGCCGCCCGTACCGCGGTAGGTTTCCAGATATTGGATATTGGAAAGTGAACGTGCAGCGCTGAAATTGTATCCGGTCTTTGAGAAAGGGAGTAACCCCACACTTGCCCCAAAATTCCGAATCAAGGGAAACTGTATAGCCACATAATCAAGATTGCCGTTGTAGAAATCTCTTTTATTCTCCCCATCGTTTAGACGAGCCATATGCCCAGAGACTCCAAAGTCGAAAATAAAAGTAAGTGAATCGAGTTCAGAGTACGAAGCGGGATTGCCGGGATTAACCTGCTGACTGCGACGCAAACCATAACTAATCCCTCCCATCGCTTCGGAAGCGCCAAGAGCAGGATTCGATAAAAGACCGTATCCATATCTGCTGTAAGGCGAATTGGAGCCTACCTGTTGGGCAAAAGTTACTACGGTAATCGTTAGGAGAGCGATCAACAAAAAGAAACGTTTTTTCCTAATATTCATCTGTTTCTATA
>ENA-UOOR01001326-UOOR01001326.1-fermentation-metagenome-genome-assembly--contig:-NODE-1326-length-29824-cov-6.182808_pt1 | contig 29824 bp, 43 predicted proteins | sample MGYA00245780_ERZ724029 | MGnify/ENA primary metagenome ERZ724029 (study PRJEB28704, sample SAMN03018315) | fermentation metagenome | biome: anthropogenic terrestrial biome; feature: soil; material... | reverse complement strand
AGAATCCATTTTTAGATATAAAAGTAATTATTATTTTTCCATTTATAAAAGAAACTTTGCAATCCCCATTTTTCCAGCTATTAGCAATAATTTTTAATAAGTAAATATCTACTTTCCCATCACTTTTCCACCTGGCCTCAAGTTGACTTCTCCTGTCTTCTATTTTTTTAGTGGGGTCTGTTTTAAATTGCAGAATACCCTCCAATATAGGAACTGCCCATGTCATTGTATCAAACCAATATTGTTTTTTTATATCATCTATATTGCTACTCACATTATCCAAGCTGCTTCCAGTGCTTTCAAATAACTCATTTATCCAAGGGTCTTTTCTGTGTAGTGCATGCAAGTTAGTAATTAAATTATCTTTCATCATTGCAATAACACCACCTGGGAAACTATCGGGATTTCGGTCAAATTCTTATCATATGATAGTATAATGTTTGAAGTTGCATCATTTACAGTAAGACTGTTGCTGTCATAATCAGCAACACCTTCAGAGGCGAATATTAAATGTCCTATTTTAGCATAAGAAACATAATTCATTTCTTTATTTAAAGCAATTTCTGTGAAATAGGAGCTTATATTTTTAATTATATTAGATGCAATATTTTCATCTGTATAACTGGAATTTGATTTTTCAATTTTAACTTTTACAGTTATAGCTTTAGATGCAGCACTTTCTACCGTACAATAAGCACCTATAGGAGCTTCTCCACTACCAGTTCCCCAGGTACTCCACGTATCTGTACTCTCATCATAAGTTCCTTTTGGATCTATGTGCTCTTGTACTTCATCCACTAAATCTAAGCTTGCCGGTTGACTATTGGCATCTATTATAACTATTTTAACAGTATTTGCTCCATTCCAAAGGGGGTATACTTCCGCATTCCCAACACCATTAACCTCTTTCGCCCACTTTAAATAATGATATTTATTTCCAGATGTAGGCGGCATTCTTAATGCCTCATAATATCTTTGTCGTAAATGAGCATCTGTTTCAGGTTCATATCCATCTGTAGTTGCCTGTAAATTTGTACAGCTGGTTATTCCTTGCAGTGTAACCGGCATTTGAGTTATAGAATTAGCTCCTACCATACCTATGATGCCCACTTGCAAACATTGAATATTTACCAGTCCTGTCCCGTTAATTGTTACGGAACTATCTATACATGCGAACTGTATTCCAGATGGTGTCTGAAACTTATCTCCAGCAACCACTATTCCATTCCCATTAACTATTAACTGTGTTTTTGCATAATCTCCAGTCAATCTACTTATACCTTTGCGTTGATACACATATTTTTCAAGTTCATAACTAGAAAGGTTGTCAACATCTATCATGCCAATCACCTCACCCAAAATCTCATATATTTTTGACTCTTCTATAGCAAAAGCTTTCGTAATGTCTGCTGTTGGATAACCGGTACTTTTTTCATAATCATCACTTATATTCTTCAACAAATCCTTATGAATACTTTCCTCGTCTTTATCTTCAAACATCAAAACACCTCGCTTTCACTAAATGTAGTTCCATCTATAAGTGTTACATTAAAATTAACTGTAATTTTTAACCTCTCCTGAATAAAAGAAAAACCAGATACTTTTTTTATATACCTATGGGTTAAAAGTGATTCTGTAATTTCTCTTGCTATTTCTGATTTAACAAAACCATTTAATTTTGTGCCTCTTAGGTCTTCTGTATTACAATAAAAGTTAGTATCTTTATATACTTTATATTTGTCCTTGTAAGTTCGTAAAACTAGCTTTACCCACTGTTTTACTTTCTCTGTATCGTTTGCTATTTCAACTAATTTTCCATCCTTAATAACATACTCCTCTTTTTCAAAGTCAAATAAAAAACACCTACCAAGCTTTTCTACTGTGCTAGATGTTTCGCTGGTTATATTATTTATTTGTTCCTGTAATCCTGGAAGTAAACTTGGTAATATCCCCATGCTATGCCTCCTAACTTAATTTATCTATAATAAAAAGTTTCTGGTTATCCTCTGTGGCTATTACTGCAACCCTATCTTCTTCTCTCAATCCCTCATGTGTAATAGTTCCTGAAACAGCTCCATCTGGAGACGACAAGGTAAAAGGTATTTTGTATTCTGTGGCATTTTTGCATACATACAAACGCTCTCCACTAAAGATAGATTTTCCTCCATAAATTGATATACTTAAAGGATTTATACTTACTACGGTTCCAACTACGATTCCTATAAACTTTTCATTGTTTCTTTTTTTTATTTCCACAGACAATTTTGTCAAGTTACGCCCCATATAACCCCTCCTAAAGTACTCTTACAACTGCATTACAATCTCCATAGCTAGAAAAATTGCTTATTTTCACTACATCTCCTGTATGCGGTGCATGAATAAATTGATCATCTCCAATAAATATACCTACATGTCCAGTATTATGAAAAAACACAAGATCGCAAGGCTGTATACTATTTACATCAACCTTGGTTCCTTCATTTACCATGGTATACGTGTACGGTGTAAGACTAATTCCAAAGTTATTAAATATATAGCTTACAAAACCACTACAATCGAAACCACTTGGAGTTTTTCCACCCCATACATAAGGAACACCTAAGAACTTTTTGGCATATTCTATAATCTCATCTTTTTTACTACTTCCATCACTTCCACTACTAGAACTAGAACTATTCGTACTATTTTGTGCCTCTGAATATTCTGTGGGATCTTTAAAAGAAGCACTGGAAAAATCTATAGTTACATTAATTTTATGTGTATTGTTGGCCAATGTATGCTGTGCTGATTTAACCTTATAATATCCATCTACACCATATTTGGAAATAGTAATAGGTATCATCCTTTTTGCCCTTATATCTTCACAATTTTCTACATCCAATAATGTAACTGTTAATTCTCTTTTTGTAGCATTATAACTATCTAAATATTTGTCTGCAACATTTTGTGCCTGACTTATGTTCCCCTTGTCTATACTCAAAACCTTACTAAGTAATCCAAATATACTTATATTATTTTTATCCTGTGCATTGGCATAAGAATTTTTATCACTTTCCTCATTAGTTATTACATATACGTTGTTAACCATATCCTCCATACTCCTAGTAATAGAAAAATCATTGCCAACTTTATACTCACAAGCTACTTTTAAATTGCTCACTCTGTCTATCCAAAGTACATTTCCACGCATCTCTTTAACGATTTCTTCTCCCAGTTCTTTTGTACATTGCTCTAAAATATCGTCTATAATTTCAGAAACTTTTTTACCTTTATATACTTTACTAATATTTGTGTTTAACGCTGTACATGCTCCACCTATTCCATATTTGCCGAGTAAACTATATATTGCTTGTTTTGCATTAGTCTCATTAAATTGTATTATATCTTCTTCATTTTTATTAAGATAAAAAGCATAATCCTGTGCTGTATAACTGCTTGTCTTATCTTTATTATTCTTATTTACAATTACACCTTGGAATACTATTTTATCATCCTTTTTCAAAATCAAATGTGTTCTGCCTTCTGCAAGGTCTAATATACTATCAAATGTTAAACTTACTGCCAAAGTATCCTGATCATTTGTCCATTGTAAGTTTCCACAATGCTTAATTATATTAGTTAAATCTATATATCCTTTTCCAATTATATAATTTGTATATAAATACCACATTTTTTCTCCTATGCAATTATTCCTTTTAATTGATTCAGTTGATTTTCAACACTATCCAAACCAGTGTAATCATTGTATTCTTTAAAATCTACCTTATATTTAACATCTCTAAGGGTATTTTCATTCCAACTCATACTTTCAACAGTTACAAGCCAGTTCAATATTTCCTCACTTATATTATTTCTGTTTTTCCCTCTTTCCATTACACAACGTATAGGTTTTTTACCAAGCATGGCACCATGCCACAAATTAATAAGTAAATAAGGATTAATCTGTGCCTTAGCCCATTTATATTTCCCTGGAAATTCTGGAAGCCAACAATCTATATTAAAAGTTGCAAGACCAACATTTCCTGGTATATTTATTACTCCATCTGCATAGGTTTCAAATTCTTCATTTTTAGCTGGCCTAGTTAATTCCGGCATATCTGCAGGTAATATAGGAAGTCTGTAAACCTCTTTTCTATCTAAACTACTAAAATATATATCAGCCAGACAAAACACCTCCTTTACATATTATTTAAGTCTTCCAATACTCTAGCTCCAACATATTCCCCTACTTCTTCCTTAAATTCCTCATTTCCTATTACATTACCCTGTATAATTACATATACATTTACAGTTTTATTGCCCCTACCTTTCAGCAAGCTTACAGTATCCTTATTATTTAAAACCTGTTCTCCACCTTTTAAACGTCTTGCCTGCCTTCCTATTACCAGTTCCATACCATTTTCAGCAAGTTCTGCAATACCTTCTTTGGCATTATCCGTTCCAGAAGCATAACCCATATAAGTTCCACCAGAAGTAAATAAAGGTGTATTATATATGCTTCCATATCTACTTTTAATATAACGAATAGCAGCCACAGCGTTTGCAATCGGATTTGTTATTCCCCCCAATCCGTTAACTGCAAATTCTCTAAAAGTACTAGGCAGCATCTGTAAAAGTCCTGTAGCATATTCATTGCCAACTGGAACGCTATTTACTAATCCTGCATTTCCAGTGCCTAATTTTCCAGGGTCTCCACTTTCATAAGATGTTAATTTCAAAAGTCCTTGAAGCCAACTCATAGGGGTTCCTGTTAAGACTAATGCTTGTGTAAGCCAACCACTTATATCTCCACCGCCAATTATTCCTTTTGCAAAGTCCATAGCACCTCCAAATACTGTGCTTATTACAGACTGTAGGGTGCTCTTTCCTTTGAATATTGCATTTTCTAGCCCTTGTATTAAATATCCACCAATGCTAAACATCTCTGTAGAAGGTGAATTTATGCCAAATATACTCTTAATTCCTTTTAGGATTTTATTACCTAAATCTTTAGCAGTTTGAACTACGCTATCTACTTTGCTCATTATTCCTTGTTTAAGTTGTTCTATAATGTCTTTTCCAGCTTGCAATAAAGTAGCAGGTAAATTTTTAAAAAAATTAATAAACGCTGTAAACTTTTCTTTAATCCATGCCCCTATACCGGAGATAATACTCCACGCACCATTTTTAAACCATTCAAAGGTATTTACTGCACTATTCCAAAATCGACCTGGTAATCCTTCAAACCATAAAACGGTTTGGTTGAAACTAAAAGCAATATCACTGCCTATTTTTTTAAACCAGGCAGATATTTGCCCCCAGTGCTGATAAATTAATAAAGGAATACCAATAAAGGGAACCAACACAGCTAATATAGTTGTTCCCCATTTACCAAAAAACCCCTTTAACCAGTTATATACGCTATTAAAAGTATTTTTAAAACTAGCGCTTATTAATATTGCAGCTGTTTTTATTCCATTCCACATAGAACTTAAAGAATTTTTTATGTTCCCAAATGTTTTTTTAAAAAAGTTAGAAATTGGTGTCCAATTCTTAATAATTATATACGCCAATCCTGCTATTAAAGCGACTCCAGCTATAAATATTAACGCTTGTGGTGGCATTTTAAATATGCTCTGAAATATAGTGCCAATCTTTTTAGAGTTAGAAGCCCCTGCTTCTAACTCACTTATAGCTTTTTTAGCGTCAGCTAATGCATTCTTTATTTTTAAAATTTTGTTTACCAGTCCGACTGCGCCAACTCCCGCACCTAGTCCCACAAGCGAAGCTTTTACTAACTGTGAATGTTGAATCATCCATTCAAAAATTGGTTTTGTTTTATTAAGGACACTTCCTACAACAACGAAAGTATCATTAATAGCTTGTGGTGCTCCCTTTAAATGCTCTATAACTTTATCTATTGTCGGCTGCAGATTGGTACCTAGTGGCAGTAATACATCTGCTACAATGGAATTTTTTATTTTTTTAAAAGACATTGTAAGGGATTGCATATCATTTGCTTTAATCTTTTTAAGTGCATCATCTGTACTAATTAATTCTCCATTAGTATCTGTCAATGCCTTTATACCATCTTTTCCAAGGTCTTCCCACATAGTTCCAAATAAAGCAACTCCTATTTGGTTCTGCTGCAAGGGGTCTTTCATATTATTTAAAGCATTAGTAACATCTATAAATGCCTTTTTACCATCTGCTCCACCTTTGGCAAATTCTGCTGATATGCTATTGGCATCTAACCCTAACTGTTGAAACGCTGTCATTGTACCGTCGCTGCCATCTTTAGTCCTTATACCAAACTCTTTTATTGCATCACCTAGTTTATCCACTGAAAAAGTACCAGATTTTGCACCATTATTAAGCATATTAAACATTTCTTCTGAGTTAAATCCTAATTGCTTAAAATGCACACTATATTCATTTATGGTATCAAGCAAATCCCCATTTTTGTCTAATCCATATTGGGCACCCTGGGCTATTAGACTATATGCAGTATCGGCAGATATTCCGAATTGATCCATCATCATTTTAGCCGACCTAAAGGATTCATTTACTTCAAATCCAAAATTATTTTTAATCAGTAATGCATCTTCTGCTATTTCTTTCAATTTATCTGAACTATAAGTACCTTGTTGTCCAATTGCTTTTATGGTATCGGCTATTTCATTAAAATCTTCTCCATAACCATCCTTGTATATAGACAACATACTATTTCTCATATCAGATAAAGCTTTTCCAGTAAACCCTGTGGTGTTTTTCATTTTTATCAAGGTGTTATTTAAGTCATTTCCGGCGATAACACCTGCTGTAAATCCTCCACCTAAACTTATTCCTGCCCCTGCTGAAATAGTTTTAAATGCACCTACCGCCTTATCTCTAAAAGAATTAACAGTGTTTTGAGTATGCTGTATTTGATTTTGAAAACTTCTTGTATTCTTAGTTGTATTTTCTAATGTTTTACTAAAGTTATCCTTTAAATTGAGGATGGTGCTAATAACCTTACTGGCCATTTTTTCTTTGCCCCCCCCTTTTCAAACAATAAAAAAGAACCACCCTATATGATGATTCTTTTTTATCTTTATTTACTTTTGATACGGTAAAAGTTTAGCCCTTATTCTGTTAAAATGATCTATACTTAACCTATAAGTTGCACTATCTCTTTTTGTCTTTGAGTATAATTCTGGTAAATCAAACACTTTTCCATTAGCATATACCCTTAATCCTAGACTAGTCACATATTCTGTTTTCATACTGGCTCCTACTACAGCACCCAATAATCCAAATGTTATGCCTCCAACTAAAGCTTTTCCTGCAGACTTGCTCTTTCCGTCTTCATATACTTCTATATCATCTATATTTTTTACTTTTAAATGTGTTTCTACTTCTTTTGTACACATACTTGGTACAAAAACAATATCTTCCTTTCCAAAACATATAGTATCTTTCATGCTTGTTTGAATTTCATATCCTGGATATAGTTTTTCTAAAATATTTGTTTTCTTTTTATCCATCTTGAGCATTATAACAACACCTGCTACGACAGCTACAATAAAAATTAAAACTATAATCATAATACAGCCCCTCCCCTTTAAGGGAATTGTACCATAATTTCCTATATTTTTCTACACATTCTACTTCATTTCACTCTTCTCACGCTCAAATAATATAACAGCCAAGAATTTAGCGAAATCCTTCCAATATTTATCTTCAGCAGCCATATAAAATACTTTTTCAAGATAACTTTTGTTTACTAATTTATCAGGGTCTTGTCCTCTTGCAAGATAAAAGGCCATAGTTGACAGCCATTCATCCTGCTCTATTAGTTTTTTACGTTCTCTGCAACTTCTTTCATTTTAATTCCAGACATTTTAAGAAGTTTTTGTCCTATTTCATCTCTTTCAGATAGTGTAAACAGTTCTTTTACAATATCTTTAGGATCTTTTACGCCATAAGCATCCTGTAATTCCTTGTTACGCAACATAGAACAAGATTTATAAATAAAAGATACTATAGCATCTGCATTTTCCTGAGCACTTGAATCACCACTTATCTTATCCATTGTGGCCAGAACGTCTTCTTCTTGAGGTTTTTCAAATCTTATTTCACCTTCAAGGGATTCTACATATATATCTTCTTTCAAATATTTCTGTTCATCTTTAATTGTCTTTTTGGCTATTAAATCTTTTAGTGTTAATTTTTTTATTTCTTCTTTTCCCATAATAAATTCCTCCTTGAATATTATATTTTAACCTTGCGTTGCATTTGGATCGCTGATTTTTTCTATTATATCGTAGTTAGAAAACTTAAATGGCAGCTCCTCTTCTACAACTTTTTTAGTCTCAAACTTTTCCGCAAGTTCAGTTATAACCACATCTTCAACACTCCATCTTTCGGCTTCTCCAGTCTGTTTATTTTTTAATGCTGTAACTATTTTTATGTCCGGCATTACACCAGTTTTATAAGCATCAGCTACAATACTTGCTGCCCTTGAGCAAGTTTTATTCAATTTTATACTTCCACTGCCTGCAAACCCCATATACTTACTGTAAGTTGCATAGTCCCCGGCAAAACTCACATCTTCAAATTTTCCCTCTAGTTTTATTTCCGTACTAGCAGCTTCTGTAATGATATTTCCATTTATATAAACTGTCCCGTCCGTACCACTAAGAACCTGATTACCTTTATTCATATGAAGTCCTCCTTTCTTTAAAAACAAAAGAACAGAAACTAATCTGTTCTTATTGCTGCATATTTATAGTAAAATTTAAATCTGTCATGCTAAACAGTATTTTCACGTTGCCATTAAGAAACATTGCCCTTTTATAAGCATTTTGCCTCACTTTAGTATCACTCCAGTTTGCAGCATCTGCATTAGAAGTTATCCATGCTTTTCTCTGTGCATCCACATCTATATCAGCTTTGTTGGTAAATTCATCATCCAATACCCCTTGACCTTCTAATTCCTTCAAATAAGTGTTTACCGCACTTATAAAAATTATCTGGTTGTCCAGCTTGTTTTTGTATTTGTTTATATAGTTATTTTTAAAGTTACTTCTTATATCATCAAGCATCATATCTTGAGCTTCCACTATTTCAATATATTTTTCATCTTCTGTATGATCTTCATCCAGTGTAGTCAAACTATTTATGCCTAATCCAATCTTTACTTTGCCCTCATCATTTATAAGCACAAGTTGGCCAGTATTTAAAGTTTCATTAATATCCGCAGGCTGCGTTACACTTTTTAGATTTTTCATCTCTAAATAAGTCGTCCCTTTTTCCACGTTGGCACCTGCCAAATAACCCAGTAGTGAAGGAATAAACTTATCCCCTGTTTGTTCCACTCTAGTGTCATTGAAAATAACCTCTGAATTATTTAAAACTACAACATGCTTACAATCCGGTGGTGCAGTAGGATTAAATACAACTGATTTAAATGTCTTTTTCTGTTGTTCCATCTGTTTTGTCCATATAGCCAATGCGTCTTCATCTGCATTGCTAACTGTAGCCCCCTCTGCTATTCCCACCCATCCAGTAGTGTTTAGTCCTGCAATAATGGCCAAGGCATCTCCTATATTACCATCTGTTTTATCTATCCTAACAACTGTAACCCTGCCAGGAAGTCCTAACCATGTATCTTTTATATACTGCAAATTTTCTGCTGTATATAATGCAGAATCTTCTTCTACTTCACTAGAAAGCGAATATTCTTTAATTTTAAATGTCTTATCTGTATCATCTTTAATAATTAATATTGCATTTGCCCTTGAGCTCCTGTTTATAAGAGTACTTGCAAGTTGTTTAAATACAATATCAATATTAGGTAAGGCCACTGTCAATACAACCACTCCTTCCTTTAATTAAATTTACCTATTTCCAGTTCTTCAAGTAATTCACCATATTCATCATCTAATAGTTGTACATAATATAAGTCAAAACTTAGCTGTAATACTCCATCTACAGTGGTAAATGTCAATTCATTGTCCAAAGAGGGAATATAGAAGTTTTCATTTACTTGTAATCCATCAAAGAACATATTTTCCAAAGTATCTTGTTTTTCCAAAAGCTCAATCCTATTTTCATACCGATCTTTTGGAAAATAATAAATCCTAATAGTAAGTGTTTTTTCCTTACTACTAGGATTTAATTTATTAGCCTTGTTATCATCAATCTGAACATAAAAGCAAGGCCTTTCAAACCCCTCTTTTATATCCGTACTTTGCTTATCTACCCCTGGAAAGTTATCTTCAATTTTATCATTTATAGCCTTTATTATATCCTCTGAAGATATCATATTAGCACCTACAAGCCCTTTTCCAACATATCGGATATAAATTGTTCGCAGTTATTATAATATTTAGATATAAAATCCTTATATGCTTTTTCAAAAGGATGAAAACCAGGCATAAACTTCTCGCCACCTGTCTGTTTCTTCTTTTGCCCTTTTGCAACCTTTTTATGTGGTTTCCACATAAATCCGTTCTCTATTAGATGGGCATGTGGTGAGCTATTCAATGCCCTGCATGACAGTGCGCCTTGATAGTTATATGTTTTACCTGCCTTGAAACTCTCCATATATTTTCCTGATTCTTCTCCAATTCCTAAAGATTTAGCTTTCTTTTTAGTTGCCCTTGATAGTTGTCCAGTATTTTTCTTAAGGAATTTTTTACTTTCCTTTGGCATTTTATTATTAGCTAAATCCATCATTGACTTTGTAAAATTGTCCAGCCCTTCTAACCCTTCAAAACCATCACTCATAAAATCACCTCTATTCAATGCTTTCAGTGCAGAATATTTCAAGAGTTTCATTTGCGAAATAAGGATTAAGGATATAATTAATATCAAACCTGTGCCCTTTATGCATAAGCCACATGTCATCTGTTATATCTTTCCCTGCATTATATCTAACCTTTATTTTATGCGTTGTATTTGCCAGCAGAGTATCTGCATTAGATTGTTTTATAAGGCTTCCCGTTTGGGGAATTATTTCAGCCCAAATTGATTTTAACTTTCCTGGTTGATAGCTTACCTCACCAAGTTTATTTTTAATTTTTTCGCCTTTCGGACTCCATATTTCAATCCTTTTATTTAATTTTCCTGGATTCATACTGTAGTACTTCCATCTGTCATATTAATTGTGTTATCGTAGCAATACTTTAATTGTGCAATCAAACTCTGCAACCCATATGCAAGTTTACTGGCGGTTCCTATTGGCTCTCTATTCTCATACCAATGCACAACTAACATTTTAATTGCTAATTTTGCTTCTTCGTCATCTACATTTAAGGTACATCCAGCATTAATAAGGTATTTTTCGGCCGCATCTAGCAAAGATTGTATATCTTCATCTTCATCCTCATAATCAACTCTAAGATACTTTTTAGCTTCACCTAAATTTAATATACTCATATTAATTATCCCTCCTTAAAAGCAAAAGAGAGAATAATCCCTCTATTACCCTGCACTAACTTCACCTTTCTTAACTAAGACAAACCCATTAGGGTCAAGTATTTTACCATCTGCTACAAGAATACCTTTGTCCACTATCTCGTTTTTATCATGGTCTGTATATCTAACCATTGTAAGTTGCATGTTTGAGTTTATAGCATAGTTATTCATATTGCCATATATTGCAACGACGTCTCCTACTGCTGCATCATCATAATTTGCTATTATGTCATCCTCAACCTCAACAACTGGCTTTCCTCCAAACCTTTCCTGTGGTCCTTCTGTTATACCGTAATTAACCCTACCTATAGGCTGCCCATTCTTGTCTACCATTCCATCAACATATCCTTCAAATGTACCTGAAGCCATATAGAATGAAGCACCACCCTTATAAGATAGTGGCATTTTGGCAAATACTTTCTTTTTCCATGCACTCCAATCTATAAATTCATCAGGTGTAAGAGTGACAATCTGTTCTGCAGGAATTCTATCATCTACTGTAATTCCTTTTGGCTGTCCTGACCCTGTTCCTTTTATAATTGCTATATCAAGAGCTTTTACAAATGCTTCAGCAAGTAAACTTACAAGAGTGCTTTCAAACATCTGCAAAGTTACTGTTTCAGCTAATAATGATGTTGATATTTTACATTCCAATCCATAATAATTAAAAGTAACATTAGCGTTAATCTGAATCTTCTGTCTATCTGAAGGAGTAGTCTCTCCAATCCATGATGCCGTTGGCTTGAGGGTAAGTATAGGTACTTGTACCCCGCCCTTGATTGCTAGTTTCCTTACGGCTGCATATATCTGGCCATAACTTTGTACCTTCTGGATTACCTCCTGAAGAATCGTAGTTGGTATAACCGCGGATGCATCTCCTGTTGTAGTTACGGCATCTGCATTTTTTATAATAGGTTTTGTGAATTCATTCTGTAGTATAGATGCTACTTCTCCATTTACGCAAAAATTCTTAAATGCCTCCCTATACTCCAAACTTGATAGAGTATCTTCAAATCCTGTCTTTTTCTTGGGTATATTCAAAGGTTCAGTCACCTGTTTTCCTTCATCATTAAATTGTTTTCCTACATCTAAAGCTTTCTGTGTTTCAATTTTAGCTTTTATATTGTCGATTTCCTTAGTGGAATTATTAAGTTCTTCTGCTGTCACGTCATCTTTGTTTATCAAAGCTTGTGCCTTATCCTGTGCTGCTCTCAATTTATCATAGAGTTCTCTTAGTTCCTTACTCATTTACTATCATCCCTTTCATTTTTACAAAATAAAAAGCCCTAAAGTTTACACTTTAAAGCTAACTTTGCTTTTAACTGTTTAATTTTTTCATCATATTCTGGTTCTACTTTAGGTTCTGATTGTTTTACTAATGAATTTTCCAGCTTATCAAGTCTATCAGTGATTTTATCAAATTTTCCATTAATCTTTTCTAATATATTCTTTATACCTTCAGGAACTTCATTACCACTTTCAGGATTTTGTTTATTTTTCATTTTCTCAATTTCCATAAGCTTTTTCATGGAACTATTGGCACAATTTTGAATGGATAGCCTATTGAAGCAAAAGTTCATAGCCTTATTTTGAGGTTCACCATCATCTTTTTTATCTGCATATAACATTTCATCTGCAAAACCATTCTTTATGGCGGTATTTACATCCATCCAAGTTTCATCATCCATCATTTCACTTATTTTATTTCTAGATCTACCAGACTTTAATTGGTATGCGTTAACAATAGATTCTTTCACAGAATCAAGTACATCTGCCTGTTTTCTCATATCACTTGCGTATCCATGTATTGAACTTAACGGGTTGTGTATCATAAGGATTGCAACTGGTGACATCATTACCTTGTCTCCTGCCATTGCTATAACACTAGCTGCCGACATTGCCTTACCATCAATCTTAGTAGTTATTTTACCGTTATGATTTTTCAGAGCATTATAAATACCTGCTGCAGCAAATACCTCTCCACCATAACTGTCAATCCAAACCGTTATATCTTTACCATCATATTGTTTCAGTTCATCTCTAAAAACATTGGGGCTTGCACAATCAAATCCTAGCCACTCATATATCCAGACATCATCATCACTTACTATGTCACCCTGTATTCTAAGCTCGACTTCTTCATTTTGGCTATCATTTGTTTTGTTAGTTATAAACTTCCAAAACTTACTCATTGCTATCACCACCTTTATTGTATTGTTTGCCTACCATAGTAAGAGGAATATAATTTCCATTTACTATCAGTTGGTCTCCACCTTCCTTTGGAGAATCTTCTTCTAATTTTCTGCACTCATTAGGAGTCTTAATCCCATTTTGTATAGCAGTTGCATAGGTTTCTATTCTACTCTTTGTATCCCCTCTAAGCATTACATCAGCACTAAACTTCGAATAAAACCCTTGTTTTATCTCTGACGTTGTAAAAATCTTATAAGTAGATTCCTGCTCATACATTGTGAGTATAGCCATCATAGTATCACTATAGAATTCTCTATTTGCTTCACTTGTACTGGAGTAAGAACTTTTTACAAGTTCATTTAACTGGTGCAGTTTAATTCCAAAGGCTGCACTGATTTGTTGTGCACTGTATTTTGTATTTTCTAAAAACTGTGCATCAGTTAACTTTAATGCAAGGGGTTGGAATGTATATCCAATAGGCAGTAAACTTACCCTATTAGCATTTTTAAGTCCATTTGACATTTGTTCGAACTTATTTCTAAATGTGTTTTCAGCTTCTTGACTTAAATCCCCTGTATAATTTATAATCCCTGCAGTTTGCATACCATTTTGTATACTATTTTTAAGAAATTCAACAGCCGAACCACTGGTATTTATAGCACCTTGCAATATTTGTATAGGACTAATACCCACTATTCCATCAGTTGTAAGGCTCTTAAAATGCATCAGATCATAACTTTGCAGCTTATGTCTCACCCCTGCATTATCTGTATAAACATACCAAATGGTATTTTTAGAACTTAAAAGCCCTGCATTATCCACCCATATTTCCATTTTAGTAGGATCTAGTGGATAAAAGCCTTGTATTTTACCTATATCTCTTCCATGTTCTATAAAATCAATCCATACATAGGAATTCCCATATATATTTCTAAGGGCTTCAACACACTTCCAAAAATCAGATGCACTCATATAAGGATTAGGTCTTAATTTCAAAAGAGGATATAAATAATGTTCGGTAGCTTTATTTATACCATTACTGTCCTGATATATCTTACATGGAAGCTTTCCCATTGTTTCAGAGAGTATTTTAATACAGGTATAAGTTATTACCTCATTTAAAGCATTCTTTCCACTTAAATTTAAATCCCCTGGAGCAATCCCTAAATACTGTATAAACTGTTTCATGTCAATAGGTATCTGCATACCATCACCACTTAACACTGTCTGGTTTCTTATCCTGTTTCTATATGCATTTCTAAAAATCATTTATTCACTTCCTTCGGATATTTTGCAAAATATATCCCAAGACTCAATAACACAATTCCCAGGGCATAAATCCCAATAATTTTAGACACTAAAAAAGTGGCTCCAATTATTGTTAATAAACCACTTATTATTAAAATATCTTCTATATAATTTTTAATTAGCTTTATTATTTTCATTGCATCAACCCCATAACTTATTTAGCGTATCCTCTGTAGTATATTTTGTAACATTCAACTTATATTCTCTTAATTCAGCCAGATACATTTCATGGGCAAATATTGCACTTGCTGGAGGGTCTATTCTTTTAAACTTACCCTTTTTCTTAAGTTTTATTTCTCCAAAGCTATTTGTATCCACCTCACAATTATCCAAAGACCATGTAAAGAGTTTATTTCCATCATGTACAATTTGCTGTACCTTGATTAAATCTCTAAAACTCACAGTAGCATTATCAAGCTTTGCACAACTCTGTGGTACTTTGACACACTCCCAACCACGCTTTTCCATTTCTGCTACAAAGAAATTGGCATAATGCTGGTCATATCCAAGCTTTCCACGTTTCAAATCATATTTTTGAACCATATCCTCAATGTGGTTGACCATTTCCATATAATCTATAATCAGGCCATCATTTGCGGTAGTTTTAGTAAGCCATCCTTTTTCAATCCATGAGTTATATGGTACATTATCGGTTTTAGATTTTTCTTTGACCACCATTTCCGGTATATAAGAGTGACTAAATACTGCATACTTTAGTACATCTTTATTATTTTTTTCATCAAACTCACTGAATTGAAATTCAAATGAATCGGATGTTAAATCACCAGTTTTAGATAAATCTGCTCCAATATTCACTCTGCAACCTCTAAAGTCTTCAAAGGATATTTCTCTTTGACATTTTTTCCAGTATTCAATATCAATGTATTTATCTTCACCAGCTGAAACATAGATATTACAATTTTTAGTAAGAAAATCAACCTTCTTACTTTCATCACTTGAATTTTTAGCAAGCACCATAAGCTCCCTTATACTTTCAATACCTTCTTTATATGTTGCCGCCACCGGATTAGCTTTAATCCAGTTAGTTTCATCATATGGCTCATCTTCTTTTTCAAGTTCACATATCATGACATAATATCTATCATTATCTATGGTTCCATCAAGTATACTACAGCAATCTTTATATTCATAGTAACAAGGTGTTTCCTCATAATCCACCCCTGCAGTAGTTATAATAACAAGTAATGGCTCCTGCCTTGAAATCATACCTGATTTCATAACATCATACATCTTGCTATCCGGGTGTGCATGGTATTCATCTATTATTGCCATCTGTGGGTTTTTACCATCTCCAGTTTTTCCAGCCTTTTGAGAAAGATGTTTTATAAAACTACTACTTTTTTTATGTCTAATTTCTCTCTGGACTATTTTAAATCTTTTCTTAAGTGCTTTAGAGAGCATTAAATCAACTTCATCAAATACAATTTTAGCCTGTTCTCTTTCCACCCCTAAAGTATAGATTTCTGCAGCATTATGTCCTTTAGCCCCACATTCATATGCAGCCATGCCAGCTTCAAGCTGACTCTTACTATTTTTTCTGCCCACCTGAATAAAAGCAAATCTAAATCTTCTATAGCCAGTATCCTTACATTTCCACGCTTCAATATTACATACGTTGAATTTTTGCCAGCTGTTCAAAACAATAGGTTTACCTTCAAGTACTCCCTTACTATGTTTACAATGTGAATACCACTTTATAATCCTTTGTGCCTCCCATTCATCCCAATAATAGCTCCAGGTATCAGTTTCCATTTTCTTGAGGTCATTTAAAAATCTCTGGCAAGCCTGTTTATGTCTTTTACAAGCTAATATTTTTCCAGTCAATATATCATTAGAATAGTCAATAAGTTCCTCAAGAACTGTATTGTATTTTTTAGACATCTGGAAAATCCTCATTTAGATTTTCTTCTTCATCATCTAATTCAGGAGTATTGGCCTGAACAATTTTAAGTCTTGCTGCTGGAGACAATCCAAAGTCACTTGAATATTTTTTAAAAATTTCAGCATATCTAATCTGTGTTTTCACAAGTGGATTTTCTTTTTGAGTAATTCCTGAATTAGTAATTTCATCAACCCTGAGCATCTCTGTATGAAGTGCAATAGTACATCTAATATATTTGTCCATGGCATCTGCAGTTATTGCCAGTCCATAAATATCTACATTTACAAGTATGTTAATTGCTTTAAGTTCCTTAACAATATCTTTAAAAATTTTCTTTCCTACTTTCCCAAGCCATGTTGGAGGGCGAATTTTATTACTCTGCAATTTCTCAAGTATTTTTTCCTGTTCATGTCTTTTTTCAATTTCATCCTTAGTTAAATGACTTCTATTTCCATTTTCCAAGATGGCCTTTACAGACATATTTTTTCTTCCAGGCATTTTTAATTACCTCCAAATCTTATTTTTGCATGAGCCTTCATAGTGCTTGCACTTTCATATGAATCTAAAATTTTAAACCCTAAAAAATTTCAAAAAACGAGAATTATTTATATGTATGGGGGCATGCGGTCTTACAACAATGGTTTAAAATTTTTTTCATCCCCCTACCACAAATAAATATGCAATTTCAATTATTAAAACTTGCATTTATTAATTATCTCCTTCAATAATTCTTGAGTCCCTTTCTTGTTTTTATTATACATAGCACCTATCTTGTTATGACTTGCATCACTTACTGGAAATATATTGCTAACAGTAAGTCTTAAGCTCCAATCTTCTTTTAACTCTATTATGTGATGTCCTGTTGAAGCAGGAACAATTTTATTTTCTATAAAGTAAGCAAACAGATCTAATCCTTTATAATGTTTTATCACATAATCTCTAAGGGCTATCCATTCCTTTGAATGATAAAACAAAGTATATTGTTTATCTCTTTTATGTCTTATCTTAATATCATATCTTCTATTATTATCAGTCCTAAGTTGTTCATGTAGTTTCCTATGTTCCTCACAATACTTTTCATTACCTGGAATAATCTTATGACAATCACTAAAATTACATATCTTTTTAGGCGTTATATCACCCCCGAGTTTTACTCACAGTTTTACTTAATATATAGTGTGTTAAACTTATTTAACCTTTATATTTAGTGCCTCTATGCCTTATATTTAGAGGGCTTATAAAGCATCCATATCATACAGCAATTTTATGAGTTTAACCTATACTCACTATGTCAAATACAAGCTGTATTTAAACACCAAAGTTCATATCATCTAAAGCTTTATCCAATGCCTGTTGTTCTACTCCTATGTATCTAAGAGTAATAAATTGGCTGCTATGATTAAATAATCTTTGAAGTAGAGCTATATCCTTTGTCTTCTTATAATACAAATAACCAAAGGTCTTCCTTAGGCTATGGCACCCTAAGTCCTCTATACCAAGCATACCACCTATCTCTATTATTATTTGATAAGCTCTTTGCCTTGTTATGGGTTTGTTACCATGTTCCCCATGTTGTCTTGACTTAATTAAATACTCATAGGCTTCTTTACCTTTGCAATAATTCTTCAAACAATCTCTAACTTCTGGATTCAATTTGATACGTTTGAACTTATTTGTCTTACCTTCACGCAATACTAAATACTTTTTAATATTACCTTTCTTATCCTGTATATCTCCAATTTTAAGTTTAAGTATATCTGATATTCTTAAACCTGTATGAAATCCAAGCTCAAGCATTACATAATCTCTTTCATTATGTTGTTTAGCATATCTTAATATCTGCTGCACCTTACTTATATTTTTTATAGGTTCAACTACATTCATACCACCACCTCATATTCTTAAAACAAAAAAGCTTAATCCTTTTATTTGTTCAGGATAAGCCTTTTATTTTAACTTTTATCTATTTTTTAGAAAAGATATGGAAAGAGTTCAAAAGTTCCTAATTATTACACTTTCACAAATTCATCAAATACTATTCTTCTAAAACTTAAATGTGTATAACTTGTACTATTCCTATATACATATATATTATTTTTTTAAGTTATTTATAAATATCTCTGCTTGCATTGCTTCTTTACCTACATAATGAAATTTTTTAAAGACCTCTTCATCACTATCTAAAAATTGTAATGTAATATCTGGATTACTATTAGGTAATCCCGTTACAGGATATGAAATAGAATATTTCTTACATTTATTTTTTGCTTCTATTATATATGGTTTATCATCTTCAAACATCATTATTTCCCCCCTTTTTTATATGCTTCTACACTTTAAGGAGTATTTCCTTTGTTTGTCGAATGAATTACTTGAAATTATCAAGTACTATCAACAATCCTAAGCATAAAAAAAGACACTTATATAACAGTTTCTAATATTATACAGCTTATAGACTTACAAGAAGCTATCTTGAATTTTAAATAATTAGCAGGATTTCATCCATACACGTAGAATTATCACGTAGAAGAAAGGAGGCTTAAATATGGCAAAAGCAAATAGTAATTCAACTCCCAAGCATCCACAGCCCAAACCTGATAAAAGTTCTGGCACTCCAAAACCAAAACCTTTTTCGTTCCCTGATAAAGCAGCTTCACCAAAGCCGCCCCCCGTTCCACCACGTAAGTCATGATCATTTTTTATTAATAAGTTTTTCACAATATTTACTATATTCTTTTATATCGTAATCCTTGATTACGATATTTTTTTCTAAATCAATATAAGTTCGTCTAACTTTTTTAATATAATCTTTATATTCAGGATAATCATCTAATTCTTCTGGAATATAAATAACTATACTTTTACTTTCATTAGGTAATGAATAATATTGAACGAATCCTTCATATTCTTCCCCATCAACTTTAACTTTAAGATAATGATTTGTAGGATCATCTAAGAACGTTTTTCTCCAACACGATTTATTATCAATCTTTATTTTATTATGTTTTTCTCTAAATTCATTAACTTTGTTTATAATTAATTCTGATATTAGCCCTTTTAATATTCCTATCAATATTGATATAAATAAAATTAATGGAACAAATAAAAATAAATATCTAACTTCATTAAAAACTTTAATGTATTCTTGAATATTTGTAAATCCATATATAAAATAAATAATTACAAAAGTTACTAATATAATAGGAAAACTCAATAATATTCCATTAACTATATTTCCAAATTCAGATTGTTTTTTATCATCAGGCATATCAAAATAATAACTGATTTTTTCAGCAATTACACCAGGTAAAATAAATAATAATATATAAATAATATCACTAACCTTCATAATTTCACCTCTTTATATTAACTAATTCTATTTATTTTTTTATATTCCTTCACATCACCACCTCATATTCTTAAAATAAAAAAGCCTTAATCCTTTTTTAATTCATCCAGGATAAGACTTTTTATTTTGCCATAACTTTAATACTTATGAAACTTTTCCTTTATTTTTTCTAGTGAAAAATACCTGTTTTATTTACCTAATATATTTTACGAATTAATATAAGTTATTATTTTATATATATTCTTCTTATCTGTAAAATCTATTGGCTTATCATATATAGCAAGCATACCTATTTCATCAGCTGACAACTCTTTTTGCTTTTTACTTTTTATTTTCCATTTCAATAGTGTCATAAGAAATTTATCAAAAGGATTTAGTTTTTTATAATTAAAGCCTCCTCTTAAATAAAAGAATTTGATATATTTTTGCTCATCTACTGTAAAGTTTTTATTTATAATTTGATTTATATCATTATCTCTTGAAGGTGATGCTCCTGTTGCAAAAACCACTAACCTTTTATCTTTAAGTTTGTTAATGTTCTTTTTAATTAGTTTTACTCCAATAATACCTACAGCATATAAACTTCCACCATAAACTATAGTATCATATTTATTCAACATATTAATATTAACCTTTGATGCATCAAAAATGTCTGCTGATAACTCTTCTGCAATCCACTCAGCATATTTCTTTGTAAAACCTGTTTTAGACTTATATATTACTATTGTTTTCATTGTCCACCTCTTTATATACAATGCACACTAAATTACTGTTCTGTCACAACTTCTTATAATTTCACAACAATTTATAAGTAAATGATACCATTATATATCATAGACTACTATCTCTTAGCGTAGATTAATTATAAAATATTTATTCATTTTATGTATTATAACGGGTTTCATGGTAAATATTATCAAAAATTTACTCTCCTCTCATAATTGAAGCAATGCTTTTTACTAAATTGTTTTGTGAATATAGGGTAATAGATATTAGTTTACTTTACCTGCCTTATAGCTCCCTTATGCCTTTTATAAAAAGAAGTTTCCATAAGTTCTTTATAATCAATAAAATTACCTGATTTAAATTCTTTTAATTTATCTGTATAGTTCTTATCCATAGATATCCTAACCAAATTTTCAACAAAATAAGGATTCTTAGGAAGTCTTTTTTCTAAAGCCAGATCTATAAGCATCCTTGCAACTCCTATATTTTTCACATGCGTATGGCCTTCTTTAAATATCTTTTCAGTATTTATAATTATGAAATCTCCACATACTGGAATTACTATAAAATTTTCTTTCTTATAAATCTCATTCAATTTAATCACTTCCTTTGCAACAAAATGAGCACCAGTAACTTAAAACCAGTGCTCTAAAAGGGGATGTTCTATTTTATTAATTTCTTTTTCATTTGCCAATCTCCTTGGAGTATCCCATGTTGTTACAGGGGCAACGTCTTTATTTATTACTATATCTCCATTAGGATTCGTCTTATATATAGATCTATTCTTTTTTATAAATGCAATATCGCCTATATATTTATTTGCCTCATAGTTAATAGCTTTTAAGGCTTCTCGCCTATATGCCAAAGCAGTTCTATGTTCACATCTTAAATGATTAAAATTTCTCTGAATACATTTTTTAACAGTGTCTTTTTTAACATTTAGCTTTCTAGCAATCTCAGCGTCTGTTAGACCCTCTAAATATAAGCTTTTAACCTTTTCTTTATTTAATGCCATTAAATTACCGTCCTCTAAAAAAATGTATAGTTCACCCAAACCACAAAAGGGGACATCCCTCATTTCCCTAAAAAATTAAAAATATAGTTTACGTTAATATTATAACTCATATATTTTTAAGTGAAGTGACAAAAAAGTGACAAAAAAGTGACATCCTATAATCCTAAAGCTATATTTATTTTTCTTAATGCTCTTTTCTTTATCCTCATGCATTGTCTTTCACTCATATGAACCTTATATGTGAATTCATAATAACGCATACCTTCTATACATTTATACCGTATAATTTCTCTTTCAATATTACTAAGTGAAGATAAAGCTCTATCTATCTGCTCTATTTTTCTTTTCATAGTTTTTATCCTATTATCAATTAAATCTAATTGAGTAGCAATATTTTCTCCTTCATCGTTAGTTTTCCATTTAGCTCTTTTTAAAACATCAACTTCAAAATCTATATCATTTAAGGTTTCATATTCTTCCTTTAAACTTTCAATGCCTGCTTTTGTACTCTTGTAGTTGTATAACCATTTTTCGGATTCCGATATCTTATCAAACTTTTTTTTATTCATGTACATACCTCCTATAAAAATAAAAGAAGATACCACTCCATCTGGAATAGTACCTCCTTAATAGGTCAGTTCTACTTATAATTTTTCTTTATACTTATTCATTAAATTAATGCTTAAATCTCCATTTGTATGTTTTATGTTTATTTCAAAATAATTTATATCACCTGCTTTTTCTGCAGAATCTATAAGATTATCTACTACAACACTTATTTTATCTTTTAATTTTTTTTTACTTATTCCCATCCTTATTGCTCAACTCCTCTATGACTTTATATAAAGTAGGTTTGCTAATGTCAAACATTTTACATAATTCTTTTATAGAAGTTTTTCTTTGCTGATATAAGCTATAAATGGCATCTTTTTTAGTTGCATCTAACTTAGGCCTCCTACCGCCCTTTCTACCTCTAGCCCTAGCAGCAGCTAACCCTTCTTTTGTTCTTTGACTTATCAAATCCCTCTCAAATTGACTAATTCCTGCAAACATTGTAAATAGCAATTTTCCCTGTGGTGTAGTAGTATCAATCCAATTTTCCTTTAAACTTTTAATATTGGCACCTTTTTTCTCAATCTGTTCCACTAGGTTAAATAAATCTTTTGTACTCCTGCCCAACCTTGTTAAATCAGTAATTAATATTAAATCCCCTTCTCTTAACTTATCCAATAATCTATTCAATTCAGGCCTATCTGCTTTTGTACCTGTAATTTTTTCTTGTACTATTTCCTCTGCACCTGCTGCAATTAATAAATCTAACTGCCTGTCCAAATTTTGTTCTATTGTGCTTACTCTTGCATATCCAAAAATCATATTATCACCTACTACAATTATTTTTTATAATTATAGTGTAAACTAAATGCTCCATTCTGTATATTTGTTTACTTAGTTTTATTTACTGTATTAATTTACTTCACAAATGGCTTAAGTATATAAAAATATCTATTTTTATACTAAGTAAATTAAATGTTCGTTTTATTTACCTTTTTCTCAATAATACTTTTTATATTTTCTAAAACTTCTTGAACTTCTCCATCAGAGCCTACCACATAATCACATTTAATTACTTTAAAAGCTTTGTCATCATTTTTCAATCTATTTACTACATCCTCAACATTTCTTTCCTCTAACATTCTAGAAAATCTTGTTGCTTTATCACATCTTAGATATATAACTAAAATTTCAGCATCCGTTATCTTTTCTCTTAAATATTCAACTCCTGCAGGGTCTATTACATATATAGAAACACCCTTCCCCTGATATTGTTCCTTATTAGCCCAATAGTGATTTCCGTTAAAGAAAGTATAAGCTATTACATCACTTAACAACTCATTTTCAGGAATAAGCTCATCAACATATGCTATATTAGAATCTCCCATAAATATATGCCCTTTTTCACCTTCAAAACGTGGCTTTCTAGTTGTATATGACTGTATATAATTGTATCCTTCCTCTTCAAGTAGCTCTGCTATGGTAGATTTACCACTTCCACTTTCTCCAACCAAACATATTATTTTATCCATTTTTTCACCCTTTTCATAACCATCTATTTAAGTATTTCTAAAAAGCTTTATCTTATCTACCGTATTTAAAAAATCATATATGGTTTTCCTTTTCATTTCTCTTGTAAAGGCAATTTCATAACGCTTAACAAAATCATCTGCTGCAATATCTAATATATTAATATTATTTCCACTCTCATTTTTCGTATTTGTTTCATTAGGTGTATTTGCTCTATTAACTTTTGCTAAATTACTTTTTAACCATTCATGAGCCTCATTAACTTTTTTCATCTCTTCATCTTTTCCTATAATATCAGGATGAACCTCTTTTGCTTTAGTTCTATATGCTTTTGAAAGATGTTCTTTTGATATTGGAAACTTTTTCTCTATTCCTAAAACTTTAAAAGCTTCATTGGCATTCATCTAATCACCTTTGCTTTCTTTTCCCACAAACTTGTCCTTATTTTCCCTATATATACCACATACAGTATTACAAAAATCTTTTTCTTTACAATTTATACAGCATCCACAACTTTGAGAACAAAACAAGTTTTTATATATTTCACACATGGTTATTCCTCCAACAACTCTGGATTTTCGTATATGTTTCCTATAACCTCTAAGCCTTTTACTGTCCCGATATTAAAACAAGGATATGATTTTAAACTTTTGTCTAAAGGTTCAAAAATGTAACTTCCTATGTCATTATTCCATTTAACAGCAAAATACTTGTCTTTAAATCTCCTTCTTTGCTCTTTTACAATATCACCCTTGTACACCTCTTTACCGTTCTTATCCTTAAGTCCGGTAAATTGCCCAACGCTTTCTGGATATACTGCGTATTTCTCAATAGAGCAATCCTTAACATCAATTTTACCTGTAAGTATATAGTGTAAATTAACTCCTGGAACAATCCATACATAGCCATACATCCATTTTTTGCATGATATCGAAAATCCTCTAAACTTAATCTCTCTTTCCATCTACTCACCTTCCCTATTCCCCTGTATAATAAATCCAACTTTGGACATACTGTTTATTGAAGTATTACTTTAATCTCCATATTAGTTTTTACTTTCCGATAATTGCTTTTTTATGTTATACCAGGGGTGGATAATCCCTGGTACTTAGTTTATTGAAATTTCTTAATCCTATCTGATATAGATAATTGTGATTTATTTAATACTATTGAAATTGCATGTGAATCATAGCCCTTATTGTATAGTTCTATCAACTTCTCATTTTCTTCTTTAGTCCATTTGCAACAATTATCTAATGGAATTGGTCTGTACGGTATTTTAAGATCATATATATGCCTCTTTATTGCACTCTCTGTTCTATTAAATTCTTGTGCTAATTTTCTATAAGTGTATTTATTACTTTTTAATTTAGATATTAGTAAAGAATCATCATTTTTTGTCCATTGTCTACCATGTGACTTTTTTGTGGGATTCAACATATCTGCCTTTCTTTTAACATCAACCCATTCCGGTTCTGGCCCCAATGCTCCTTTTTTAAATTTTGCAAAGCTAAGAATATGTTTATTCTTTTCAGCCCATACCCAAAACTTTTTAATATCAACTAATCTATATTTCCTCTTTATACTTGCTTTCTGTATTACAGGACATCCATTTTTAATTATCTTCCAATATTGCCACGACTGACTTTTTCTAAATCCTAATGAATAGACAAGTTGATTTAATGTTATTTCTTTTCTGTAATGAAGATGGGACCCCAATCCTATACTTGTTGCTTTTTCCCTGACTGCATTTTCCCCTCTATTTAGATTTTTAGCTATTACTGGGATACTTTTTTTACCCCAATACTTCTCAAGATATGCTAATTCATCTTCACTCCAAATTCTATATTTGTCCATATTCTACTTCCTTTAAATATAATTGCCTTACTTTACTCAGGGTTCTTTGCGCTTTATCTCTGTAAAAATTATCATCAAGATTATATTTTGCAGCAACATCTCGTCTTTTAACATCTTTAAAAATTATAGATGAGATTTCTTCTGTCTGCTGTTTAGTAAGCTGATTTAAAACTTTTCTTAATATTTCATCGTCTGAATACTTTTCTATATCTTTACATTCTTCACCAAGCTTGTCCTCAAGTGTTAACTTAGTGCCATCTTTATTAATAAACGCTGTGGTTTCAAAACTCACATTTCTTAAATAATATTTTTTATTTACAGTATGATAATCTAGTAATTTAAATCTTATAATTTTTTTTGCTATTGCTCCAAAGCTATAAGGCAATTTATAAACTTCATAGGCATTCCATAAAGCTATTAATGCCACTTGATAAAGGTCATCATAATTGTATAGGTTAACCCACTTTGAGGCTTCCTTTCTTAGCAAAGGTTTATACTTTGCAGCTATACATTCAAAATTTACTTTAACAATGTTTCCGCCTATATTAATCAACTTCAAATTAAAATCACCTCACTCCTTCACATAATTCTTGAATTGTGTGTTATTCTACTAATCAACGTTTTTCAACTCAACTGGAATCCACATCTTAGGATTGTAATTAAGTGAATACTGGTATTTATCAACATTCTTAAAGTTCTTCTGTTCAACCACATAGGTTACATTATCACTTAGTCCAATAAAATGTTTTTGGTATGAACCATCAGAATTTTCAACAGTAACTTCTAATTGGTGTTCATCTGTATCAACTTGAATGGACAATTTACCAGTCATTTGAAACAAAACATCTCCTTGAATACAGTTAATAACTGTCAATTGACGAACTACATTAAAATTATCTGCCTCCTGCGACAGATTATAAGATACTCTACTTGATTCACTACATCCAGTAAAAGAAAATAATATCCCAATTGTTATAATTATTATTGCTAATTTCTTTTTCATTTTCATTCCTTACTCCTTTCAAATTTCAAACATAGTATTTTCAATGCCCTGACCATATTGTGCAAGTCCACGAAATGGTTTTATATTTGTTTTACGAAGGAAATTCATTTTTCCATTCTGTTTGCTCAAGTCTTGCTGCCCCACAATCAAACATAAAAGTAGCTTTTACACCATTTCTATTTTCAACAACTACAGAATCTTGTTCTGTTTCTGTAACTTTTACTAATTCTCCATTTTCAGCGTACCCTGGAGCACCTGCTCCAACTATCCTTAAAATATCTCCCTTTTGTGTTTCTGAATACTTAATCATAAATTTTCCTCCCCGAAAAATATTGGATAATTTTTTAAACTTCTTATATCTTCTTGCAAGCCCTTGTTGTATACATTGTTTAGTAACTCCATAGATTTCGCCTATTGCAGCATACGTAAGTCCCTTATCTCTCAACTTTTTGACTTCTCTCCACGAATCATCTAACGTTACTTTCCTAAATGACATATAACTAACACCTTTCTCTTATGGTTTAAAAATTTTGTATTGCGTAGTAACTAATCAAACTGCTTTTAATTTTTTATTACTCCATTCTTCTATAATTTGTTTAAACATACTTTCAAATATTGGCACCGGAATACTATTACCTGCTTGTTTATACAAAGCTCCATTAAGTTTTCCTTCCTTACCTGGATGAACTTTTAATGCTGCTTCAAAATCTTCATCTGAATATCCTTGTAATCTCCAACATTCTCTTTCGGTTAAGTATCTATATTTCCCATTCCCTAAGTCTATAACTCCAGAATTAGGGCACCTCATTTGTTTTGTGGTTATTGTATTGTAATAATCTTTTATAATCTCAACCCTGCCACCAAAATTACCATCTTTATAATTAATTCTCTTTAACATACTCGGTTGCGTTACTATATATTTCTCTTCTTCTGTATTCTCTAAAAAATCAGATATATTTCTCATTGCTTTTGTTTCCAATGTTTTAAAGTTAAACAATGTTCCATTTAAGCAGCTTATAGTAAATACTCTATTTCGATTTTGAGGTAATCCAAAATCCATGGCATTTAAAATTTCAAATGAACTTTGATAACCCATCTTTTGCATTTCATCTAGGTATCTATTAAAGTTATGCCTCATATGTTTTGAAAGTACATTTTTCACATTCTCCCATATAACAATTCTAGGCTTCCATATACCCATCTGCTGTATTATGTGTATTGTTTCCCACATAAGGCTTGACCTTGTTTCACTGCCCGCATCTGCCCCTTTTTGATGTCCCGCGATACTAAAATCTTGGCAAGGTGAACCATGAATCAATATGTCTGGTTTCAGATTCCAACCTATTACGGATTGAGTTTTATATCCTAAATCTTTTTTAAACATTGCATTATAACTTCTTACTGCCTTTTCGTCTATTTCAACATAATCTATTGCCTTAATTGGTACTCCTATATTTCTAAATGCAGCTCTCGGACTTCCAACCCCTCCAAATAATTCTAATGTTTGTATCACAGTTTCACCCCCTGTTCCTACCAGCGACCATTTATTGCTATACAGCTTATCTAATTCTCATATACATTTCCTGTAACTTTGATTCTATCTTTCCAATGTGATAATCCGGCGTAACTACTACTTCCTATTTGCTTTCCTATAAGCCCTGTATCATTCCACACAACCATATATCTTATATTTTCATCACCTAGATTGAATATATCTCCCTCATAAATTTTCTTACCATTCTTGTCCTTCAAGCCTGTATATTGGTTTAATTCATAGTCATCTAACACCGAGCCATTATTTTTATAAATTTCTATTCCCTTATTATCTAAAGTTATAGTTACATTTGCTAAATCCTCAAATCTATCTTCTGCTAAATTTCTTATTCTAAATTCAATTTCTCTCATTTTTAACCCTCCAATTATTTCCTATAAACTTCTAATATCTCTTAACTATTTCAGCTAACTTGTCACTATCATCATTTGTAACATCCTTATCTCCTATAGTTTCTCTTATCTCATCAATTAAAGTCTTACATTTTGAGGTTTTGCAATAATGTGTCATAGCTAATCCTTTATTATCACCTTCTAAAATCGTTACGGTTTTGAAAGAGCTATCTTCTATGCCCAACGGATTGTGTATAGCAAACCCCTTATATATCACGGCATCTATTGCTTTTAATCCATCAGAAGTCCATACCTCAATTTTATGTTTCTTTTCTTTCAGGAACTCTTCATTTGCTTTATTTTCAACTTCCTCTTCATCCTTGATTCGCTGCTCCATGTCGTAAAAATGGTGTATTTTCTTAAACTCTTCAAGATTCTTTCCATACAGCTCATCATCTTCTTTGGTAAATTCCCTTATATCTTCTAATTCATCTATGCTTATACTAGCTAGAAATTCACAATCTTCACCAAGCAAATACCATATACAGTAGTCATAATCCTCTGATATATCATTTTTAAGTCCTTCATAGCTAAACTTATAAAATTTTTCCATATCATCTAAATTTATAGGATGAATCCCATGTAATTTTTTATCTTCATCATTTATTCTAAATCCCACTAGCTTAATTCCTCTTAGTTCTTGCAAATCTTCACTGCAGCTATTCTTAATTTTTCCAATCAACAGTTTCACCTTAAACTTTTCTATAATTCTGGTTCTCTCTTTTAATCCTTTATCCATTACAGGCTTATCATTAAGCATTTTTTCATCAATTTCAGATAATTTTTTAAAATCTTTAATTGAAATCATATAATTTTACACCTACCTCCTACACACATTAGCCCCAATTTCTCCACAAGCCTCACAACCCCTGTCAACCAGCTTCTTATTATGCCTATGAAATCCCTGAACTATGTCAAAATTCTCTCTAAAAAGCTTGGCCAGAATCCCTATACCTACCTGAATAACATCCAATACCTCTTCCATGATGTCTTTCTTATTTC
>ENA-UOOR01001325-UOOR01001325.1-fermentation-metagenome-genome-assembly--contig:-NODE-1325-length-29837-cov-36.231818_pt1 | contig 29837 bp, 29 predicted proteins | sample MGYA00245780_ERZ724029 | MGnify/ENA primary metagenome ERZ724029 (study PRJEB28704, sample SAMN03018315) | fermentation metagenome | biome: anthropogenic terrestrial biome; feature: soil... | reverse complement strand
GATAATTTTGCCATTATAGTTGTCCTTACTTGTCAAAATCCACTTTAGGTACTTCCTTTGCACCGGATTCAGCCTCGAAGTATTCCCGCGGTCCAAAACCCATCATATTGGACCATATTACATTGGGGAAAGTCTTTATGCGGGCATTATAAACCTGTACCGCATCATTATAATCTTTGCGGGATACCGCCAGCCGGTTCTCGGTTCCGGCCAGTTCATCCTGAAGCTGACGGAAATTGGCATCAGATTTCAGGTTAGGATAATTCTCTACCACTACCAGCAAACGACTAAGGGATGATGACAGTGCATCATTAGCGGCAGCCTTATCTGCCGCACCCTGCGCCCCCATCAAACGGCTGCGTGCATCGGCAATATTATTGAGAATATCTTTTTCCTGGGCTGCATAACCCTTGACTGTTGCCACCAGGTTTGGAATCAAATCAGCACGACGCTGCAGTTGGGTTTCTACCTGGCTCCATTTTCCATCCACATTTTCATTTAATCCTACTAAACTGTTGTAACTGCCAATCCCTGAAAATACCAGCAATGCTAACACTGCCAGCACAATAATCCATGTCTTTTTCAAAAAAACACCTCCCTATTAAATATCTTAATCTAAATTAAGTTAATTTAAAGTATACACTATGCCTGGCTTAAAAATCATCCAGCTAAAAAATAACTGTCCGGAGTAACAACCCTGGAAATAAAGGCATAATAGCCGCACACGGGAATTTTGACTTTTATAATATATTTATTTTTTAAGAAAAATTTATCTTTTTCTTAAAAATTACCGACAAGTTTAGTTGCCAGTTTTTTGAAAAAGCGCTGGATTAAAACATTAAAATTTCACTTCGTGTTCACGTAATGTTCACAATCCATGGTTATATTATGACCATACCCGTAAATAAAATTTAAAATGAAAGGAGACTGATTACTTGCAAAAGAAAACCAGAACCCTTGTAAGTGTACTGCTGGCAGGAACTTTGCTGCTGGGCGTGGTAAGTGTAGCAGCAGCTGACAGCACTACCAGTACCAGCGTTTCGCAGAGCATAAAAACGCTTTGCCAAAAAGGTCATGGTGCTCAAACACCCGCCCAGATGGAAACCCAAATGCAAACTAAATTGAAGACCCTGGTTGATAAAGGCACCATCACTCAGGCGCAAGCCGACAAAGTCGTGGCTTATCTGAAGAAAATGCAAGAAACTCGTAAAGCAGATTTTGCCAAAGTCAAAAATATGACCCAAGCAGAACGTGACAAATTCAAGAATCCGCTGGCCCAACTGGTAACCGACAAGGTTCTGACCCAGGAACAGGCGGATGCCATTGCGAAACTGATGCCCATGCATAAAGGCAAAGGTATGAAAGGTGACCTGGCTGCTAACCAGACCAAAATGAAAGAAATATTGAGCGGCCTGGTTGATAAAGGTACCCTTACCCAAAAGCAAATGGACAGCATCATTACTGCAATGGATAAGATGCGCCAGGAACGTCAGGCGGACATGGAAAAAATGAAAAACATGACTCCAGAAGAACGCCAGACCTATATGCAACAGCTTAAAGGTAAAAAAACAAGTCCTATCGAACAACTGGTTAAAGACAATGTAATTACCTCCGAGCAGGCTGATGCCATCAGGGATGCAATGCCGCAGCGTTCCGGACAGCATCGCCGCTAAATCCTAAACCAACCTACAACTTTTTATCCTTCATCCTCTAAAAGATTAGGGACCTGATTAATCAGGTCCCTAATGCTGTTAAATAACTCCTGTTGCAACCTATTCTTTCAATATTCCCTTCTCTTTTATTCTATATATTTCACGCCTTCCGCTATCTTCAACGCCGTGTCTTTATCCGTCTGTCCCTGAATTATGAACATACGGTCATTCATGGCCCATATAACGGTAACCAGAGAGTTTTTTACTACGACCATTCCTTTATGCCCGTTGATATTAGTTGCTTCACAGACAGAGGCATTTTCCGTATCCAGGTGAGGCTTGCTGCCTTCGCTTAATTCCATATAAGTAATAAGCGAGCCCCGAGAGTTTTTAAATTCGATTTTTTTAAAAAATTCACCCGGTAAAACAGCACTTACTTCAAATCCGGTCGGTATATAGGTCGGTGCATAGGCCTTGTGCCAATCTATAATTTTACTTTCGCCGTTATCATTGTTTTTTAATTCAAAAGAAGTATATTCCTGCTGAATGTCCATGAGAAGATTCAATGCCCTGACTCTGACCGCTTGCACAGTCACTACTGTGGCACCTAATATAACTAGCACGATCAGCATGGCTATAGCTACTTTGTTAAAAGCCTGCCAAATACGCCGCCTTCTGGCATAGGCCTTCGATTTTATTAAATGGGCGTCCAATTGCTTACTGAATATTTGTACTGACTCCGGGGAAGGCAGAAATTCAGGATCATTTTTCAGCTTTTGTTTTTCCTCCAGGAAAAGCCGGCCTTCTTTTTCCGCGGCGTCGTGCATGACTAATTTGAATAGGCTGTCCTCATATTTCTCATACAGCTTTTTACGGATTTGTTCCGGACTGTTATTCGGCACGCTGATTCATCTCCTTCTCCATGAGTTCTTTGGCTTCTCTCCGTGCTCGGGTCAGATACTGCCGGACACTGTCCGGAGCTATGTTTAAAATATTCGCTATCTCCCTGTCATTCATTTCCAATATATATTTGAAATACAATAGATATTTATGCTTTTCTGGAAGTTTTAATATGGCGTCCCTCAGTTCGGTTATTTCTTCCTGATGAATGATCCTTTCTTCTATTATGTTATCTGTCAGGCTAGGGAGCTTCTCCGCCAGATCAAATTTTGCTCCGTAATACACATGTTTTTGCTGTACATCTCGGTGTTTTATGAAGTTGATGGCCACACTCCTGGAAGTATAAACAACATACGCGGCTAATCTGCAACCCTCCAGCGTTCTAATTAGAGAAATTTTTTCAATTAGCTTGATAAAAGCATCGTTTGTAAGATCTTCTGCATAGTACGTCATGGGTAATATCGTAAACGGTCTTCCGCACCAGGACATAATAATCGTTGTATAAATTTAGCATAAAGGCCTTATCGTCATCCCTTTCAATGGCAGCAATTACCATAAATAGCACTTAAAGCACCCCCTTATTTATAATTATAAAGACATTCCGGTATTAGGTGACATAAAAGTAAAAAATTTCCCAAAATAATATTAATATGATTGACAAGAAATTTTTGGTGATAAAATGTTGCACAAACTCTTTTAGATTGTCTTTTATAGATAGGAATCCTTATAAAGCAGGTTGTTTTAGGAGGTTATCTGTTGGTCGTTTATCGTTTCAAATGGCTTAAGTGCCATTATCGTTGATATCCCTAATTCTGAATATAATGGATTTGGCGCTGTTATTCCCGTTTATTTATATTATTAAATTATTCTATAAGGAAAAGGAGAATTGAAATGCTGAAAAATGGAGTCAAAAATAAAATTGCTGCAGGCATATTATGCTTAGCTCTGGTATTGGGCGGGGCGCCATTCGCTACAGCGGAAAACCTCGTCAATAACGGGACCAATGAAGCAGTCGGCAATACTCCATCGTGGATACAAACGCTCTCCGACTCGGTTAATCTGCGTCAAGGACCCGGAACCAGTTTTAAGCAGGTGGACACGTTGGTCCCCGGGACAGTTCTACCGGTCTTGGGCGAACAAGATAATTGGTATAAAGTGCGCATGAACAACGGAAGCACAGCTTATGTCGCTTCCTGGCTGGTGGAAGCGGTGATAGCGCCGACGTCTACGCCTGTATCGACATTAGCAACGTCGTCAGCAGCCGATATATCCAGCAATAATAGGAATACTACAGCGGTCCAGGTATACATAAACGGCAAGCGCATGGCTTTTGATGTGGATCCTATTGTTGAGGACGGGCGCACCTTGGTACCGATGGCCGCTATCTTTCAGTCCATGGGAGCGGATATCACCTGGGATGGCAACAGCCGGACCGTTACGGCTCGTAAAGGCGACACCACCATTATCTTACCCATAGGTTCGCTGACCCCCATGGTAAATGGTCAGGCATGGAATCTGGATGTACCGGCTAAAATCGTAAAAAACCGTACTTTGGCCCCTCTGCGTTTTGTCGGCCAGGCGCTGGGGGGAAAAGTAGCCTGGGATGCCGAGACCTGCCAAGCCATCATTTTAAGCCCGCCAAATCCGGATGATGAACTGATCGCAATCAAGGTGGACGGTGAGACGGTTAATTTACGCGCCAATCCGTCTACTTCGGCCGGTGTAATCGCGGCACTCCCCCCCGGGATGCAGTTGAGCGTCTGCGGTGAACAGGGTGGCTGGTACAAGGTGAACTACCTGGATAACGAAGGATGGATAGCCGCATGGGTAATCACGCCGGTATGGGGTGCAACCGGTGACAATTTATTGACTTTCCCCAGCGAGGAGGAGACAAGCACGACCATTAGCAACCTCCTTACCTTAAACTACAATAAAGCTGTGGACGGCATCTACCTTACCCTGCAAGGCAACAGTAAAGCAAAGGTTGAGGAAAATAACGGATCTCTTATCTATACCTTTGCAGACAGCTATCTCCAGCAAAACGTAAATATTCAGGAGCCGGTGGGAAGCGCTGGTATTTCCATCACCGGGTACAACCAGGGAAATGACGCCGTTGTTCAGGTGACGATTCCCTCCTCCCTGGCCTATCAAAAAAACTCGGAAAACAGCGGCAATACACAGGTTCTAGTTATTCATAATTGTATTACCGGGGTAGTTCGTCAGACTTTTAATAGCAGCGGGGAAAGAATAGATATCACCACCCTGTTGCCGGCCACCTATACCCAGCGACAAATCGGCGACACCATGATGATCAGTCTTGCGGGGGTCAGTCAAGGATTGGCCCAGTCCAGTTACAATTATAACAGTCCAATTATGGAAAGCCTGACCTTTGCTCAGCAAGCCAGCGAGTCCTCCTATAACACCTCAATTATTATTGAAACCAAGGAAGCATCCAAGTTCTCCGTCGGACAGAACAGTAAGAGAACTGAAACACATATTCTCTTGATCAATCAGCGGGATATTCCGGCCCGCAACTCCCTGGTGGTACTTGACCCCGGACATGGAGGAAAAGATCCCGGAGCATGTGGTTCGTTTTCCCAGGAGAAGGACATAAACCTGGCTGTTGCGTTGAAGGTGGGGGCTATCTTAAACCAAAAAGGAATAAATGTGGCGTATACACGTACGACGGATGTTTTCGTACCCCTGGAAAGCGAGGCGGAAACCGGCAATATCATGAATGCTGCACTATTTGTCGCTATCCACTGCAACCATGCAAATCCAAATGCTCAGGGAACGGAAACCTTTTATTACGCCCCCGAAAGTAATCCCGATCTCTATCTGCAGAAAGATGACAGGAAAAACTTGGCTACGGCGATTCAACAAAGACTAGTGGTTAATCTGGGACGTCCTGACCGGGGGGTAAAGCAAGACAACTTATTGGTGCTGAGAAATACAAAAATGCCTTCCGCATTGGCGGAGTTGGCGTTTATAAGTAGTTCAGAAGAGGAAGGCCTCCTCAACCAAGATGATTTTCAGAATAAAGCCGCCCAAGCTATCGCCGACGCCATTGCTGCCTGCATGCCGGTTACTGTACAGGAAACAGGAAAGGAATAGATAGAATGAGAATGAAATCGATAGTACTTCTGCTCGTAATATTGATGTGTCTTCCATTTGTATATAAGTCATGTAAGATACAGGAACAACTTATATTCGAAGCGGCCCTGGTACCAGCTATTCCATATTAAGAACGGTCCATGCCGGCGATACAGTATGGTTAGATCCTGAATTGCAAGACTACGGCAATGGATGGACTCCCGTTTATATTGGTTCTACCGAGGGATATATCCTGGATAGTTACATGGAATTCTAAACAGACCTTAAATGGGCAGTCTCAACTTTGTGCTTCTGCCCGTCTTAAAAACTCAGCCCCAACAAGTACCGTTAGCGATACGTAAAGTCTATTCTTGCGTGTCAATTACTGCAATTCATTCTTCAATAGCTTAAAAAATTCAATATTATGGGGAATGAATGGCAGTATTTTATGGACAATAAATGTTAAAATATCTTAATTTACAGTATTAGGAAAGAATTTTGTGAGTAATAATGATAACAACCGTTAATTTCAAATTTATGCAATTTATCGTAATATTAACGCTTCTGGCGTTCATGGCGGCCGGGTGCGGCCATCTCAACCAGAATAATGAACCCGCCCCCGCTACTGGTGCGGTCACTTCGGTTAAGACATCTTCCGCCAGTCCGGATAACATGAATTCCTTACCTGCGGATGAGGGCAAAAATGAAGCGCTCCCTTCGACGGTTGCTGCAGAGCCTGCCAATAAGACGGGTCCTATAAGTCAAGACGATATAAATTCCTTGTCTACAGACGAAAACCGCATGATGCAGACCATAGAAAAATTAACTCTTGCCATCAGACCCATCGGATCGAAAGAAGAAAAAGTGGCCTGCGCGGATTTAAAATCCGAGCTGGAGTCCTACGGTTATCAAACCGAAGTCCAAGAGTTTCCCTATATCATGCAGAGCGTCAAGCTCAAAAACATTCCTTTTGCAGAAGGAAAGTTTTGGGACTTTAATATTGGCCAGCCGGATGGGACCAGTCAAAACTTGATCGCGGTTAAAAGGCCCACCATCCCGGATGGTAAAAATATACTCATTGTAAGCGCCCACTATGATACCACCGTCCACACCACCGGCGCCATAGACAATGCCTCCGGAGTGGCGGTGCTCCTGGAAGCGGCGCGAAATATAGCAAGCTTCCCCAGCAATATCGAGGTGCGTTTCTTGTTATGCGCCGGAGAAGAGAATTACTTGTATGGGTCCCGCTACTATGTAAACAGCTTAAGCGAAGATGAGCGCCGGTGTATAATCGCCGCTATAAACCTGGACTGCATCGGCGAAGAAGGTCCCAACCCGGCCACTTTAGGGACCAGCAACGGCAAAGAAAATGCAGCTTGCAAGCTGTTCGCAGATTATGATATGCAGATTGACAGAGGTGCCATGAGCGATTATTATTCTTTTGTGAAAGTAGATATTCCGGCCCTGACCATTGCGCAATATCCAGTTATGGTGGGAACCGGACAAGAATTGCCGGACGATATTGCCCGCATAGACAAAGCCAAATTAAAAACCGTGGCCGACATTGTTGCCAAGGTGCTGCTGAATGCCATGGGTACGCAAGATTTAAATTAAGCAAGCTTTCGCTCATGCCAGCCGGCACCTTATATTACGGCAGATAACTGTATAATAAATAGGTTGCCGATAGAATTTAAAACCGGATGTGCAAAAGACACTTTTGATTATCTATCCGGAAAATACTCTATTTTCATTCTCTGCTGGCGCTACCCCGGCAGCATGGGAGTCTAATTCAAAATAAGAAGGCCGACAGGATACGAAGAATGGAGAAATTTGTAAATACTAAAAAGTTTAAAATAGTTTTACTGGCTTCGATACTCTGTTTGATATTACTCAAGATCGTGTTCTACGTATGCAATGAAAAGTATCATTTATATATTTTAATTTCCGACATCAATCAGTACATCGTTAACTTGACTATCAATATATTAATTGTTCTAGCCGCTCTCTTTCTGCTCAATTTTAATGCCAAAAGAGTACGGACATACGTGCAGAGTGGTTGCGCGTTTCTAATTATAATGATACTTATCTATCTACATCTGTTTTCCAATAGCGATAAGCGTTATTTTTATTTTCAATCACCCGATAACACAAAGACCCTTGTCGTGGAAGAATGTGCTTGGTTATTAGCGGGCTGGAGCGATTTTTATGTAAAAAGAGGAATCTTTATAGAAAAATTGGGCTCACGCATAACGACTGACAATGGTGCCCGCCCTTTTACGTTTAACGGCTATGAACTGAAATGGTTGGATAATGATACCGTTGAATTATATTACGGTTATGGCGGGACGGAAATATCTCCTGTCTACAAGACAAGCATCATACACGTGAAATAATTTTTTGGTAGCCTGGATTTCTAAATAGCCTATAATAAAATCAACTTTGCTACAATGATCAAATATTGTTTAACAATGAGACAGAGGCTACTAACTTGATATTTATATAGTTAGCAGTCTCTGTTTTAACTGTTTTTTGAGCTTTTTATAGCTCAAAAAGATTTAATATAAATCGTGCAAAAGCTCTACATGTTGCTTGAATAACGGTATTTGTTGGTTCAATTAGTTGTGGAGGATCTGTATTGGGAACTGTATAAATTGCTTTTTCATACAATTCGTCACCTCCTAATGGAAGTGAAAACCCTTGCGAACCGGTCATGCGGTTATATAAAGCATCAGTCAAATCTTCCTCCGTTGGAACACTATTAAAACCAATGTCTATGAGCAGGAAATCTCTTCGATTTGTCGCTGTGACTGTCTGATAATATTCATCCATTGTATCTGCGATACTTAAATCTGGATATAATAGTAATTCAGCGAGTTTGATAGCATCGATATCGCCATTTAAGTCGGTTAAAGAGAAGCTATATTGAGAGTTCCCAATCACGTCAATTGCAGCATCTAACGCATCTCCTCCATCCTGGAGCAAGCCGGTAACATTAGCCATGGCTGTAGCCAAGTCTCCTCCCCAACCCGTCCAAAAATTGGGCACCAATGGTGAAGAACTATAACCTTGAATTGTTGCGGCTAAATGAGCTAAATCTATTGTATGGTTATATGCCAAAGCTAATATATAAGCACCTTCTTCGCGAATATAGCTGAACAGTTCATTATATAAAACGGGACTATTATTTTGTACATACTCCACAAAACTCATTCTCACAGGGTGAAATAAAGTCAAAGCCCAGGCGCTGTCGTTATACCTAACATGTCTTAAGAAATCCAATACTGCTGTATGGATTGGATACCCTGCCACCAAAACATCTGGAGAAGTGCTGGCCATATTTTCGAGCTGTCTGAGTAATTCCAATATACGAGGAGAGACTACTGTTACCAGTGATTCGTCAGATAGGTTTCCGTCAACGGTTGTAACGGTTATAGTCGCCGTTCCATCCATTGTTCCAGCCGTCACCAAACCATTTGCATCTACTGAAGCAATACTTGGATTGCTGCTGGACCAAGTAACCGCTTTATTGCTGGCATTGGCCGGAGAGACCACCGCTGTAAGCTGCTGGGTTTGTCTGGAATTCAGTACGAACTGGCTCGGGGATACTGTTACAGACGTAACTGCGATACTTGGAGCAATAGCCTGCAACATATTACGGGTTGCCTGGACAAACTTCCCGGCAAAATTCCTGTTAATAATGTCTTGAGGTGAACTTGGAAAAGGAAGCTCAACAAGTGCGGCGCGCATACCTTGGTTTTGTCCCCAAAGCGTCGAATATCCCCGTGCCGAATCAGTTAAAGGGCTAACATTAAATGCAGATCCGAACTGGCTTCTGTAATATTGGCCGATTTCCGTATCTCCGATAGATTCATTCAACCAGCCGTGTACATCCAGCAAAACCATCGTCGTGGCTCCGGCTTTCCACTGCAAAAGTATTTCGCTCAAGGCCAAGGCTTCCGGAGCCCCCAGAGGGGTAGTCCCCGTATAATTCCTGCTTTGCAGATAAGCGGCGAAATTGGCTGGAAAGGACCGGTTGATGTCTCTGCCCGCGCTTACCGTCGCCCGTCCGGGACCGTTGTTTGTCCAGCCATCCAGAATTCCGTCGGGATTGGCGTAGGGAATAACGTAGACCGTCCAAGCAGAGAGATGATCCGCCGCAAATTCTTGGACGAATGTTTTCGCTATTTTAACCAGTTCCTCCCCGTCCGCCGCCCAGGCATCCTCATAACCGTGAACTGCAAAGACGGCCGCCAGTACGTTGCTGCCATTGCCGATCTTGTAAAATTTAAGGGGGCGGTTGTTGCCGCTGTAGCCATAGACTCCTTCTACTACATTGGCAATTGAAATGACCGGCAGCGTTACGGATGCAGGTTGAAGAGATCCAGTCTGCACATAGCCGCGTTTGCTTGCCGAACCGCCTGTGTTGTACTCGATATAGGCATAGGATGACTCACTGGCGGCGCTGCTCAAAACACTTACCCTCTCGCTATTGAAGATCGTACCAACCGCAGTGTAGCTGGGGCTGGGGCCGGAATAAACCGTTTGTTCTCCCAGGGCCAAGGCCGGCCCGGTTCCTGTCCGCAGTTCCTGAACAGACCCTAAAGAAGCGGAAGGTGTCAGGCAATTTTGATTAATATAACCTCTTTTTCTGCCTGAAGGAGTATTGTACTCGATGTGGAACCATTTCGCCGGGTAAATGGACGAAATATCCCTTTCAAGAATAATCACGAGCTCATCCAGGTAAAGGCCGCCGCTCTGAAAATAGGTTTTATCCGGTCCGGAAAAGACAGTGGCCGGGGTAGAGGTTGCTTCAGCCAGAACGCCCCTATTTCTACCGACCAATTGGCCGTTTTCCGCATAACCTCTTTTAGTCCCTGAGGGAGAACTGTACTCGATATAAGTGTAGCCATTGATGCTTTCATTGAACTTAGTGACTCCTTCGCCGGAATAGACCGTGCCGGAAGTAGCGTAGCTGTCGGCCGGTCCGGTGTAAACCGTCAATTCCTGGCTGGCAACATCGGCGGATCCGGTAAATGTCCTATCCGGAACACTAGCCGCCGCGGCGGAGGGATTGTTCAACGTGTCATAAAGAACATAGCCTCTTTTTTGATTGCTTGACGTGGCATATTGGATATAGAACCAGGACTTTTCCTTGCCAAGGACTTGAACCGCTTCTCCGAGATCGACGCTTCCCGCGGAAGCATAGATGCCTGCGCTCGGTCCATTATAAACAGTGGCGGCGTTTGCCATGGTGGCAAAAACACCGGGGAGAATTTGAAGCCCGCTGGCAATGACATAGCCCCGTTTTCGGCCGGAAGGGGTTGTGTATTCGATGTAGGAATACGACGACTCCATTGATGCGCCTTCTATGGTGAACACGGCTTCATTGGCGGAGACAGAGCCAATCGATGCAAAGTTAGAATTGGGTCCGGCATAAACGTTCAGGCTTTGTAGTGCTGACGCGGCTCCCTGGACAGTTCTTAGCGAGCTAAGGCCACTTACCGAAGAGTGAGGTGTAATCATGCTTTGATCGACATAACCGCGTTTTCTCCCGGAAGTTGAGTTGAATTCAACATAGTACCAGGCGGGGGAAGCGGAGGCCGGGTCCTTTTCCAGGATGACGACGTATTCTCCCAGATAGACGCTCCCGCCGGTTACGTAATTATTGCGGGGGCCGGTAAAAACGGTGGCCGAAACAGCCGTAACGTCAGCCAGCACACCTCTGTTTCTGCCCGCCAGTTGGCTGGTCAGGGCATATCCCCGTTTTGTTCCCGACGAGGTGCTGTATTCAATATAGGTGTAGCTGCCTGTGGTTTCATTGAAACGGGTGAAGCCTTCACCGGCATAAACGGTGCCGGGGGAAGGGTAGACAGTTGACGTTCCCGGACCGGTGCAAACGGTTAGGTTTTGGCTGGAAACATCGGCATAGCCGGTAAAAGACCGAGTAGGGACGCTGTCGGCCACAGCCGCCGCATTATTGATTTTGCTGTACGGGACATAGCCTCTTTTTTTGGTTGAAGTGCCGGTGGAGTACTCGATAAAAAACCAGTTTTTCTCCATGGCATAAACCTGGACGGACTCATTCAGTCCGACGCTGCCGACAGCGGCGTAGTTGCTTGAATCGGGTCCGTAATAAACGGTCGAGGCGCTAGCCATGGTTACAGAAGTAGGCATATCATCTCTCTCCTTTTTGTTGATTATTTTGAATTAGCTAATTTGATTGTTAAGGAGAAAGAATATCGGTATTTGTAAACATGGTTGTAATAATTTTTTTAAATATTCAATTATCGCAAAAAATCATTCATGGATAAGGAAAATTATTCAGTATCAGAACTGCTGGAATTGCTCTGCAAAACGTCCTTCAGCTTTTGAGGGAACGGCACCCCCATCTTTGAGGCATTTTCGAGTATGCTGATTCCTTCATTGGACAAATAAAACATTATTAACATGATCCTGAGAGCACTGCCTGAACCAATAATATATTGGTCGATGATATTCCCCGCAGCAACCAAGGCAAATATCAATACTTTTCGGCAGATACCTCGAAATCCGATATCACTAGAAATTTTCTTCTCGTAAACTGCCAGCAGGAACCCGGTTATATAATCAATGGCCACGAACGCGACCAGCGCGTAAACCAGGGAATCGACGCCGCCTAACAGCCATCCCCCAAGCCCGCCCGCTAAAGAAAGCATTATTTTGAGCTCTTTTAAAAACACATCCATTTAACGTTCCTCCATAACCTGGGCTCGCTGCAGCCACCTGGCTAACTTTTGCAAAGCTCGTTTTTTGGTTTGGTTGACGGCTTGTCTGCTGATTCCGTAAATGTTTGCGGTCTCCGTTACGGTATAGCCCAGCAGATAGATCATTTTGATGATTGATAACTCCAATTCCGTCAGCACTTGATCAATGCCCGTCATTTCGAGCTTGAAATGTGGGTCGGCGGTGGCTGACGTGGCTTCGGCATAATAAAGCTCGCCGTCGCTGAGAGCCGAATACGGCACAAAGCTGCGGAGTTTTTTTAAGTCTATTAGTCTTTTGATATAGCTGCTGCGGATAGACGTGCCTATGTAGGAAATAAGGATTCCCTCGCTGAGCCCGCGCATACGATCAAGCCGGATATGATGGAGAAGCTCAATGAAGTCAAAAAGAAGGTCGCTATAGGCATCGTCATAATAAAGCTTATAGGCGTATTTTTTTAACAGCGGCTCAAATTTCTTTATGAGCATGAGAGTCGCTTCACTGTCTCCTCTTTGCGATTTAATAATCAATTCCTCAGTCATCAGGCATACCACCCTTCGACTGGTAAAGAGACGGAATGCCTAATTCTGTAAATATCAAATTTTAATTTTTTGACATCGCCTTCACATTCTCCAACAAGAAGCAAAAGAGCAGGAAGCGCAGCAATTAAACTGCCTTTCCCGCTCTTTTACCCGTGGAGACATGCTATGAAACGCAATTTACTGCCGGCAGTAGATAAACGGTTTAATTTGGACTGACATACGATCACTCCGTGTTTGGCCGTTTTGGGCTTAATGGCTTTTGATGCCAATTTTCCCTTATATATGTACAAGACAACTGATAAAGCATTTTGCAACAATTTTCCTGTATGTTTTTAATAAAGGGTCGCCTAGGAAATCAGCATGTGGGCGGTAAAATAAAAGGGAGAAAATTGGCCAATAAAAACGGAGAAAATTAACCATAAAAAACCACCCTTGGTAAAATGAATTGGGAATTCATTTTTGCTAGATGAGGTGGAAAAGTGAATGGATGGCCAGTGTATCAAGACATTCAACAACTTAAGGAACGAGGTCTTAATAAATCGCAAGTTGAACGACAATTAGGCATCAATTGGAAGACAGTAGATTACTATTGGGAGATGACAGCGGAAGAATTCGCTGAACGACAGACGAAAGCTAAAAAAAAACGTAGAAACCTTGAACCATACAAAGAAAATATTCTGGATTGGTTACATAAATACCCGGATTTATCTGGTGCTCAGGTTCATGACTGGCTTAAGGAACATTACGGTGATAAATACCAGGGACCGGAGCGAACCCTTAGAAGATACATTAGTGATTTACGATAGGAGTATCATATTTCAAAAAGTCAAAATTTCCGTCAATACCAGGCAGTTCAGGAATTACCGCCGGGGCAGCAGGCACAGGTAGATTTAGGTTATACGGAGGTGATCAGCACAACAGGAAAACAAATTAAATTATATGGTTTTGGCTTTGTATTATCTCACAGCCGATATAAATATGTGGAGTGGATTGATAAACCTTTTACTGCAATCACCTTTACACAAGCGCTATACAGAGCATTTGAATTCATGGGAGGGATGCCTAAGGAGCTTATATTTGACCAGGATAGAGTACTAGCAGTTAGTGAAAACTACGGGGACATTTTCCACACAGAAGAATTCGAACGTTTCCATAAAAATATGAGATTTAAGGTATACCTTTGTCGGGGATATGACCCCGAAAGTAAAGGAAAAATAGAATCCGTAATCAAATATGTCAAACATGATTATGCACTCATCGGGTATTTGACAGCCTGGTGCTATGGAATGAGGGATGTATTGATTGGTTAAAACGAACTGGAAATGCAAAAGTACACTCAGTAATAAAAAAGGTACCGGCAGAAGTATTCAAAGCGGAACGAGAATACTTACAACCGATACCCACCATGATAAATGATCCTGAAGAAAGTTTAACAAGAAATGTTAGAAACGACAATACCGTCCTTTACTTGGAAAGACGTTTACTGAAAAAAATAATTTTATCCAGGATGTTGCAATTTACGATTTGAATTGTCTATATAGATTAAGAGAAATTTTTAAAAGATAGGCTATGTACTCTGACTAATGTTTCTTTTTATAAACCGGAGTGTTGGCGAATTAATGCGAAGGTCTTGGCATGTATGGTATGTAGTGTATTTCATGATTGAGTGTGTCTTGTAAACACGATGAAAGGAATGATTATTATTTATAAAAAATCAATTTGTATCATTTTATTCTTGGTTATGGTGTTATTTTCAGGGTGTGAGGCTAAAAGGAATCCTGCCACAATACCCGATGCATCACCTGAAAGCACAATCAACAGTAAATCGGTGCCGACGCCAACTGAGCCGTCAACTGACGGCGATACTTCAGAGAGTAATTTGGTAAGCCTGCTCAAGCACGATAATCTCAAGGTATCAGAGGATCTCATCTCACAGTTTTTTAAATATTATCGTATAAATTACTGTGAACTGTCTCTGCTGCCGACTTTTAATTCACCGGATCAAGCAGATTGGGATCAGTTTTCGCTTTATATTTACAGGAATTTCATTTATCCCAAAAACGATGCTAAATATGATAACACGCATGACGTACTAACAAAAGAAAAATTTGCAAAAACGGTAAACAGGTATTTTGGACAAATAAACTATACTGATCGAGGCTCCTTATACCTTACCTATGAAAACGGCATTTATACCAGGAAACCTGGCGATGAAACGGGAGGCGCATATTATCGCCTCACAGATATTTCAAAAGATGCCAATGGCATCTATACGGCGGTATTTGATGCTTTGCTTTTAGGGGAAGGTGAGAGTTCATATTCTTATGAGGAATCCACGCCAAATATAAAAGCCATTCGAGATGCCGCCGGTACAAAAGAACCGATGCAGAGTATAGAGGAAGAAAAATCTGTGATAGGTATTTTCCTTAAACCAAATTACAATCAGATATTAAAAATGGCTGAAAAAGTTAAAATCCAGTTCACATTATCCGGTGATGACGATTTCCCTTTTATATATAAATCTTGTAATAAAACCGAATACTAACTTAAAGAATCGCAAACCACCGGTTCTAGTGAAAGAGGCCTTCCTTTTAGGAAAGCCTCTTTTGAATACTAATAATTAATTTAACTGAATATGAAGGTGAGGACCGGTAGAGTTCCCGGAATTACCACTGTAGCCAATGAGATCCCCACACTTAACAGCCTTATTTACGATTAGAACATAGTCCCGATAATATACCGGATCTGCCACGCCAGAAGGATAGCAATTCTCAACATAATTTGGCGTAGAATAACCACTCAAGCTGGAAAGATGACCATATTGGATATATGAAGGTGTTCTGCCGTCCGCTGTTTTCCACCCGGAAGCAGGTGTCAAGCCTACTCCACGTCCGAGACTAATGTATGAATATGGGCTATCCGAGTATTTTTTACCATAGTGATATGCGAATGTGAAAGTACCGTCACACATGGCGTAAACCGGAGTTCCGGTTGATACAGCATAGTCTGTATGGTTTCCGCCAGTAAAGTTATTGTTTTTATTTATGGGGTCTTTCATGATCTGGTCGGTGACAGGAGCCGTGGACAGATAGCCGGCGTAAAAATAGGCCCGCTTCTTTTGAGAAGTACCGGAAATGGCGTACTCAATAAACGCATAGCTGTTAAACATCTGACCGATATAGATCACCGTTTCCCCTCTGGAGACGGAACCGGCCGCTACATATCCAGTTGACGCAGGCCCTGTGTAAGTTGTGCCGCTGGTATTCACATACCGGGTAAGGTTCTGATTGGTGATCGTTGGCACCGACTCGGTAATGTTTACCGTGCTGGTGGGAACGTAGCCTCTTTTTTTATTGCTGGTACCGGTAACGCTGTACTCAATATGAGCCCAGGTGCCCTCTTTCCAGATGGCGGTTACAGTTTCGTTTTGAGACACGCTGCCCACCGAGGGATAGGTGCTTGTGCTGGGACCGTAATAGACGGTCTGTGCGGATTTCATGGTCGACATGATTATCACTCCTTATTTCTGATTTGTCTTGCAAGACTATCTGCTAAAGAGACCGTCAATGCTAAAATGTAAACACTATTGTTTAAATAAAAAAAGGATTGTTTTTTGATGCAATCCTTTTTAAGCCATGTGTGCTGCTAGAATAAAAACGTACACGTTGAATTGAGAAAGTTCCAGAAGGTTTATAAAATAATAAACATATGGAGGAACTTTATCATGGCACAACAACACGACAAATAGTTCAAGGAAGATGCCATCCATTATTACTTCGAGCACAAAGATCTGGGTATTAAGGGATGTGCCAACAATCTCGGTATTGGTTACAGCACATTAACCAAATGGCTCAAAGAATACCGGGAAATAACGAAGTCACTTTCCATGGCTCCGGGAATTATGCCAGTGACGAACAAAAGGAAATCGCCCGGCAGGAAAAGCAACTATCCCGTTTGGGAATAGAGCTTTCCCGTCAGACCATGGCCAACTGGCTTTTAAATGTCGCAGATCCATGGTTAAACATAATTTACGACCGGATGCATGAACAAATACTCATGCGAGATATCCTGCATGCTGATGAAACTACCGTGCAGGTATTGAAAGAATCGGGAAGAAATGCAGAAACTAAATCATATATGTGGCTATACCGTACCGGAAGAGAAGGAGCACCCATTATCCTGTACGAGTATCAGACCACCAGGGCAAGTAAACATCCAGACAAATTTCTGTTGGTTTCAATGGCTATCTGCAAACAGATGGCTATAATGGCTATGGCAAACTGACCGGTATAACGCCGGTCGGCTGCTGGGCGCATTATCCCAGATGTATGATTATCCGAGGAGATTCAGCGCAGGCTGCATAACTGCTGTATTTTCGTCATTTTTCTCAAATAATCCTACTCCTATTACAATAGAAATGTACCTTAATATTTTTGTTGTGAAAGGAGACAGTTATGAATACAAGACAATACGGATGCCAGTCGTTCGATTCATTGAAGAAGGGTCTACTGAAACTACTTCAGGACAAGGCCTACAGAAATTATACCATCATTAATTATCGCCGGAAGCTGAGTCAACTTGAGCGATATATGATTGCAAATGACATTGTCACTTATGACCCGTCTGTCGGCCAAAGATTTATTGATGATTATCTTTCAACGCATGCACTCAGCAAAGGCAATCGGCAATACATTAATACAGTCATTCATCGCTTAGATGATTACTGTGTTGATAAGTATCAAATCCAGCGAAAAACGGAACTCACCCCGTTGCCCGAAAGCTACACCACATTGATGGATGCATATCTGCAGAAATGCAGGGATGATGGAAACAGGGAATCAACAATCATTGGAAAGAGATATTTCCTTAGGGAATTCTATTGCCATCTCGAATCCCTTGGATGCCATGACCTTAGGGATGCGGACGCTGCCATCATCGGAAGGGCATGCCTCATGCAGAACAACAAAGACGGATGGGCTGTCATCAGGATGTTTCTGCGATATCTGAATTGTGCCGGTCTGATAAATCATGATTTCTCAACTATCATTCCTCATTTTAAGAGAGCGTTCCGCCTTCCGAGTACTTATACAGAGGATGAAATCAACCGTTTTGAGGAAACGATAGATACTAACTCTAAAATCGGAAAACGCGATTATGCGATGCTGCTTCTCGCAACTCGGCTTGGTATGAGATCCGGCGATATAGCAAACCTCACTTTTTCGTCGCTTGACTTTGGTAACGGCACTATCAGTATTACACAGGAAAAGACAAGTGAACCTCTTGTCCTTCCCATGATCCCGGCAGTAAAAGCTGCATTAGCTGATTATCTTAAGAACGGAAGGCCGAAATCGGGTCAGCCTTATGTATTCCTGAGGGCATATGCCCCATTCGAGAAGATAACAGCTTCTGTCGTCCGCTTTGAGACTAACAAATATTTCGGTAAAGCTGGCATCGATATCACTGATAAGAAGCATGGTCCCCATGTGTTCCGTTCTTCTCTGGCCAGCTCAATGATAAACCATCTGGTGTCATACGATGTAGTACGGAAAATCCTTGGACATGCAGACCCTGATGCCGTCAAGCACTATGCAAGGGTTGATATCGAGAGGCTTCGTGAGTATGCTATTGAACCGCCTGCACCTTCCGGTTGTTTCAAAGAGTTTCTGGAAGGGAGGTGGCGGTTATGAGGACATTCAGCGGCCCCTTCCGGAAAGAACTTGAAGATTTTCTATCCTTGCGACAGGCATTACTCAGTAAGAGTGCATATGCCCATGACTGTCGTTATCTTTCAGATTTTGATACGTTTGCAGCTGGATATACAAATGAAAAGTCCGTACCAGAAGGCCTTATTAATGACTGGATTCATACCCTGAACGGAAAGAGCAGCTCCATAGCAAATGAGGTCATAGTCATACGTATTTTTTTAAAGTATCTTAACAGTATTGGAATTAACGCTTACATTCCTCCGATACCCAAGGTCGCTGATGACTATGTCCCATATATCTTCTCGGATGAGGAACTGGAACGGATATATCTACAGGCAGACAACCTTGATGTCTCAAACACAAAGAAGAATCCGCTGATTCAGTTCGAGTTTCCCATGGTCATCAGGCTCATGTATGGCTGCGGGCTCCGGATAGGAGAGACGCTTTCCTTAAAGATGAAGGATGTCGACCTGATTGGCGGGATCTTGATTATGAGGCATACAAAAGGTGACAAGCAGCGTTTGGTGCCAATGAATCCTTTGCTGACTGAGATTCTGGAACGTTACTGTCTGGCAATGGGGATCGTTGGGGTCCCAGATGCCTGGCTGTTTCCTGTCTCTGGAAAAGATGAATCAATGATGCCAAAGGATGCCCAGCACTGGTTTGAGAAGATACTCCGTCTTGCGGATATATCTTTTCCTGGACGGAAAAAGCATGAACGCGGTCCCTGCCTGCATTGCATGCGTCATGTTTTCGTCTTCAAGTCCTTTGCCGCTGCTGAAAAAGCCGGGAGAAGAATCGATGATTCAGTACCTTACCTCTCCATATATCTCGGGCATGACAGTCTACAGGAAACCGAAAAATACATGAAGTTCAGCAGTGAACTGTTTCCCGAGGCGATGGAGTTGTTCTCTGATTATTCAGCAGATGTATTTCCGGAGGTGGCCTATGAAACATAAAGCCTCCTCATTTCTTGAACTGCTGAACAGTTTTGTAACAGAATACCTTCCGGGTGCTGTAGGTGTCAGCCCGAACACGATAAAATCCTACAAGCAGCTTTCAGACTGCTCCTGAAATATATGTATCAGGAGAAAGGTATCTCAGCTGATCAGATATCTTTTGAGGGCCTCGATTATCAGACAATGATCGACTTCCTGTTGTGGCTTGAAAAGTCCCGAGGATGTAGTGCAACCACCAAAAACCAACGCCTATCAGCACTTGCGTCCTTCTCTTCTTATGCACAGAACAGGGATTTCGCAGCTGCATCGACATTCAGAAGCAGTGTCACAAGGATTCCGATGAAGAAGGCCATACATAAGAATCGGGCGATCTTCACAAGGGAAGAGGTCACAATCCTGCTGGGGTTGCCGGACGATTACTATGAGATCGGTCTTAGGGATAAAGTGCTTCTGAGTCTCATGTATGCTAGTGGCGCAAGGGCTCAAGAAATATGTGACCTTACGGTGAAGGACATTCAATTCTCTGAAAAAGGCGCTTCTCTTAACATCACTGGAAAGGGACACAAAAAGAGAAGGATTGGGATTTCTTATGCATGTGCGTCTCTCTTGAAGAGCTACATTGACCATAGGAAGATAGTATCGCTTCCGGAAAGGCATATATTCTCAAGTCAGACACACGAAAAGATGACTGTATCCTGCATAGAAGAAATCTTCAAAAAATATGTCTGGATTGCAAAGCAGAAGAATCCCGGCTTATTTACTGATGACAGTTATACGCCCCATTCAATGAGGCACTCGACAGCAAGCCATATGTTAGAAGCAGGTGTCCCGCTTGTTGTGATTAAGAACTTTTTGGGCCACTCGTCATTACAGTCGACTCAGATTTATGCTGAGATATCTCAGAATACTGTGGATAAGCATCTGAAGGAATGGAATGAGCGGTGGTTCCCAATACCAGCCAACGCTGATCATAACACTGTCCGTGACAATGAGATGCCTGATTTTCTACGCTGATTGTTTCATTATGATTATCTGAGAAGGTTTTAAGGTTTTACCTATTTCTTCAGCTTTGGGCATACTTTCTCGGATAATCATACATCTGGGATAATGGGCCTTATTCGAGAAGTAAGATAAGGCGCATGCACGCAGAAAATTTACCGAAGCACTAAAAGCCTTGCCTGCTGACCAGAATGACAAGCCAGTGATAGCCCGCATGGGATTAGATTATTGCAATAAATTATTTGCCATTGAAAGCAAACTTAACGATATATCCAACAAAGAACGTTATGAAAAACGGCTGGAACTCTCTAAACCATTACTTGACGAATTTTATGCATGGCTTAAAAGGCAACGACAACAAGCTCTGCCTAAAAGCGCTTTCGGTCAGGCTATTACCTACTGACTGAACCAATGAGATGCTCTTAACAACTTTCTGCTGGATGGCAGGTTGGAGATAGATAATAACAGAGCCGAACGCTCGATTAAGCTTTTTGTAATTGGCCGGAATTATGTTCCGAATCTAGTTATGTTCTCAACTTCTGCATTTAATGGTGATATAGCTTAAAAACTGAGCAGATTCAGCACATAACAATATAGGTCTTGTCTTTTTTTGCTATATTAAAGTTAAAAAGAGACAAGGCTTATGTTTAGGGAAAATCAGCTAAATAATGTAGTTGAGTTTACAGATTACCTTGTTAAGAACGAGTATTCCAACCACGTTATACTGATGTATACTCGAAGGTAAAGGAATTTTTGACATGCAAGGATATTTGTTTAGCTTCATTAACGGATTATGAGGAACTAAAGAAAGTTATTTCTGAATATCTAAAAAACATTCCTTTATCCTTCCAAACAGATATGATTCAGGCTGCGCTTCATATTTATTTTTACTTTCTCAGTGGCAATCGGTTTTTTAGACGGTTATATGCAAAAGATTTTGATCTGAATATGTCTATTGAGGCAGAAGTAGAAAGATTTCGGAAATACTTACATGAAGTAGCCGGACTAAGCGAAAATACAGTCACTTCTCAATGCAATACAGTAAAAACCTTTTTATACAGCAGTTTTCCGAAAGAAAATTTTGTACCAAAAAAAATGACTGCAGATCATGTGCGAATTTATTTAACGCATACACTCCGACATATATCGGGGGCATCTAAAAAGACTATTATCGTCAGAATTAGAAGTTACATCAGATTCCTTGAATCTACAGATGGTTTTCAATCGGAAGAAAAAACTATTGGCTTTTTGTAAACATTGTTTATTGAGAATTTCTTGATATTTATTAAAAAGAATCATTGTTATATGAATTAAGAAAAATTATTAAATATCAGAACTGTTAGAATTAGTTTGCAAAACATCTTTCAGCTTTTGCGGAAAAGGCACTCCCATTTTGGAGGTATTTTCGAGTATACTTATTCCTTCATTGGATAAATAAAACATCATTAACATTGTTCTGATAGTACTGGCTGAACCAATGAGGTGTTGGTCAATGATGTTCCCCAATGCAATCAATGCAAATATCAATATCTTTCTACATATGCCTTTAAATCCGAGATTGCTCGAAATTTTTTTCTCGTAAATAGCTAGCAGGACACCGGTTATATAATCAATGGCCACGAACGCTACCAGAGCATAAAACAGAGAGTCGAAGCTCCCTAATAACCATCCCCCAATCCCTCCTAACAAAGCCAACATTATCTTGAGATCATTCCAGAACATATCCACTTCAACCTCCCCCTTTACACAAAGCTGGTTCGCAACCATTTCTCTAATGTTTGCAGAGCTCTTTTTTTGGTTTGGTTGACTGCTTGTCTGCTAATTCCGTAAATGCCTGCAATCTCCTTCACGGTATAGCCACTTATATAAATCATTTTGACGATTGATAATTCCAATTTAGTCAGTACTTGATCAATGCCTGTCATTTCCAAGTTGAAATATAGGTCTGCAGTGGCTGACGCTGCTTCAATGTAATAAAGCTCGTTGTTGCTGAGGTCGGAATACAGTATAAATTTTTGAAGTTTCTTTAAGGATATTAGTCTTTCTTTTTATATAGCTGCTGCGGATAGACGTGCATATGTAGGAAACGAGATATTCCTCGTTTGGTCCGCGTATATGATCAAGCCGAATATTATGAAGAAGCTCGATAAAATCAAAGACAAGATCATTATAGGCATTATCATAATAAAGTTTATAGGCGTATTTTCTTAACAGTGGATCAAATTTCTTTATGAGCGTTAGAGTCGCACCGCTGTCCCCTGTCTGTGATTTGGCAATAAGGTCATTAGTCATCAGGCATACCACCCTTCGACTGCTAAAGAGAAAGAATACCCGATTTTGTAAATCTCAAAATTTAATTTTTTGGCACAAGCTTCACCTTTTCCCAAAAAAGTAAAACAGCAGGAGTCGTAGCAATTAAACTAGCTTTCCTGCCCGGTTACATTTTTGGTAGATATATTGCCTGAAGATTATGGAACACTATTAATTGCTAGTAATTAATAAAAACTTGAATTGTAACTGACATGTCGATCACTCCTTGGATTTTTTCGATGGCTTAATAGTTTCTGTAAAATTGTCTTATATATATATGTATAAGACAATTTATGAAATATTTTGCAACACCTTGATTAGCATTTATCCCCAATTGGCAGGCCCCAAACTTCCACTTGCATAAAAAGCCTGCTTCAAAAAGGTAGCTTTATCTGTTTCGTTCAGATTTATAATTAATTTAAATTGTTAATTGAGTGTTGCAGATTACGCCTCTTCTTGTCTTCTATATTAAAGGCATGATGTTATTTATGGGAGGAATGCGATGCGGCTGCGTCACATGTAAGTGAAAGCTACTGTCTCCCCTCTTGAAACAGAACCGGCCGCCACATATCCGCTTGACGCAGACCCTGTGTAAGTCGTGCCGCTGGTATTCACATACCTGGTAAGATTCTGATTGGTGATCGTTGGAACCGATTCGGTAATGTTTACCGTGCTAGCGGGAACGTATCCTCTTTTATTATTGGTTGTACCAGTGACGCTATACTCGATATGAGCCCAAGCGCCCTCTTTCCAGATGGCGGTTACACTTTCGTTTTGGGACACGCTGCCTACCGAGGGGTAAGTGCTCGTGCTGGGTCCGTAATAGACGGTTTGTGCAGATTTCATGGTTGACATGGCTTTCACTTATTCTGATTTGCCTTGCAAGGCTATCTGATAAAGAGACCATCAATGCGAAAATGTAAACATTATGTTTAAAAATAAAAAGAGGATTGTTTTCTATGCAATTCTTTGCGCTATTTGGATGAAGCTTGATTTAGTCAAAGCCTCTCTTAATTGGTTTAGAAAATTTGCGGATCACTCCCTCTGGATTATGAAAAAGCCCCCAGATTGTTGGCGACCTGATTAGTCAGGCCCCTAATTTAAATCATAGACATGATAAAGCCGCTGATATGGTAAGCTAATTATGATACCTGCTATAGTATAATACGAATATAAAATCGCAGGCCGGTGCAGGTACTAATATGGAACACCCGTCCTTGAGGTCCTCTCCTAACGTCGAGGCCGTAGGGCAGGCAAGCTCTGTGCCTGGTACGAAAGAGAAAGGGATGCCGGAATGGCAAAAAAAATACTTATTGCTGATGATGAAGCCCGTATGCGGCGGCTGGTGGCTGATTTTTTGAAGAAGGCGGGGTATGACACCCTCGAAGCTGCCAATGGCCGGGAGGCTTTGGAACTAGTTTCTGCTATACCAGATATCGATATCGTTATTTTGGACGTTATGATGCCGGAATACGACGGTTGGACAGTGTGCCGGGAAATACGAAAAAGCTCCCGGGTCCCCATCATAATGTTGACTGCCCGGGGTGAAGAAGCGGACGAATTGTTCGGATTTGAACTTGGTGCGGATGAGTATGTCAGCAAACCCTTTAGCCCCAGGATATTGGTAGCCCGGGTCGAGGCTCTCCTGCGGCGTACTGAAGACAGCGCCAAAGTAGTAAAATCCTACGCTGGACTGGAAATTGATGAGAAAGGTCGTCATGTGCTGGTTAATGGTAATCCGGTCAATTTAAGTCCCAAAGAATTTGACCTGTTGCTCTATATGACCGAAAACGAAGGCCAGGCCCTAAACCGGGACCAAATACTCAGCGCCGTCTGGGATTATAATTACTACGGTGATATTAGAACCGTCGACACCCATATTAAAAAACTTCGGCTCAAACTGGAAGACAAGAGTGAATACATACAAACCGTCAGAGGTTATGGGTACAGATTTGAGGGCAAAAAATGAGAAAATCTATCCGGCTCAAGCTATTTGTTAGTATAACCGGCCTTATTCTGTTCTTTGTAGCTTTGTTTCTAATTTTAAACACCGGTTATTTAAAAACCTATTACATCAGCCAGAAAGAAAAAACCTTGCTGAAGAGCAGTTTATCTATATACAATATGTACAATGGTGACCCCGAGAAGATCTCTCTTTTCCTTGAAAAAATCGAAAGAAGCCGGAATGTTCACACCACTATCCTGAATAAAAATTATTACTTGATATATGATTCCCAGCCCCGCATATTCCGCCTGGGCCAGATCAGACGTGAAGCTCCTTTATCTACGAAAATATCGGTGGTAGATATTGTAACCAGCCTGGAGCAGATTAAGCAGGGACAGCCAATTTTACATATCCGCCGCGACAACCGTCTGGGAACTGATTTTGTCGAGCTCATTTACTTACTCAAAAATGCGGATATTCTTATTTTAAGCACCCCCTTGGAAGCTATCGATGAGAGTATTGCGATCGCCAATCGGTTCCTTCTTTTTACCGGAATCATTACGGTTCTGATCGGCAGTATAATGGCCTTTATATTTGCCCGCCGCTTTACCCGTCCAATATTGGAATTAAATAGGATAGCACAGAATATGGCTCATCTGGATTTCAGTCAGAAATACAAAGTAAATAGTAAAGACGAAATCGGCGAATTAGGACAAAGCATCAATTCCCTCTCCAACCAGCTGGACATGTCAATAACCGGACTACAGGAAGCCAATCAGAAATTGGTGGCCGATATCGAACAAGAACGCAAAATTGATCAGATGCGCAAAGAATTCGTATCCAACGTTTCCCACGAATTAAAAACTCCCATAGCATTGATTCAGGGTTATGCCGAAGGATTGAAAGTCAATGTAGTGGAAGATGAGGAAAGTAAAAATTATTACTGTGATGTTATTATGGATGAAGCCGGCAAAATGAATAAATTAGTACATGACCTGCTGGATTTATCCCAGATTGAGTCCGGCTATTTTCATCTGGAAAAGATTAATTTTGACCTTTCCCTGCTGGTGGACCGGGTGGTCGAAAAATTTGAACCCCTATTCGAAGAGAAAAAACTGACCTGTCAGGTGGAAAATAATATTGCTAGTAAAGAGCTTACTGTTACGGCCGACATTATCCGCACCGAACAGGTACTGGTCAATTATCTTAATAATGCCTTAAACCATGTAGATGACAAAGGCTTGATAAAAATAGCCATCGACCCTTCCCCTGATAACCAAAAAATAAGGATAACCGTATTTAATTCCGGCACACCTATACCGGAAGATTCCCTCGACCAGATCTGGGTAAGCTTTTATAAAATAGACAAAGCCCGCACCCGTGACTACGGCGGCACCGGCCTCGGGCTCTCTATCGTGAAAGCCATTCAGGACCTGCATAAGAACAAATATGGAGTAGTCAACCAGGACGATGGCGTAGAGTTCTGGTTTGAGTTGGACCGGATATAGCGACGCTTTTTATTTATTTGTCATCCGTCGCCCCACCATCGCCAAACACCGGTATAGGTTCTCCTAAAAAGGTAGGTTGGGGCTTAAAGACCCTGGCCGACCAGAAATCCTTGTTGCGGGCTACCATTTCTCTCATTTTGTATTTAGTCATGACCGGCCCATAATCGTGTAGATCGGAACTGACTCCATAAGCTTGCAGCCCTAACTCCCGGGCTATGAAAACTGCCCGGGACAGATGGTAGCGTTGAGTAACGATGATAACTTTTCTGGCTTGAAAAATATCCCGGGCTCTATACAAACTCTCATAGGTGCTGAAGCCGGCATGGTCCATAAATATATCCTGTCCGGCCACCCCCTTACCTTTAAGATAGCTTTTCATGGTATTTACTTCATCATAATTCTTGCGTCCGTGGTCTCCGCTCACGATAACCTTGGCCGCCTTGCCTCGAATATATAAATCATATCCTACCGTAACCCGATCCTGCAGCATGTCCGACAGTTTTCCATCCGGGAAAACATAGGCCCCCAGAATAAGAACGGCGTCAGCCTCAGGAACCTCATCCGGCGGATATATATATTTAGCTCCAACTTGTTCCACATAATAATTGATAGCCAAAAAAACAAGTCCGGCCAAAATCAGGAGCTTTATAATCGGTTTACGATGTCGTGACAAAAAATTTTTCAAAATATCACGCTTCCCTGTCCAAGAAGTTAACATATCAACTATTTACATCACTTATGCCTTTTATCCTTCTTTTAATTGAGAGTTTTGCATAATTCCCCAAACCCCATTTGTCATTGCTATGAATAAGTGCTGGTTTGTCATCCTGAGTGCAACGAAGGATCTTTCCCGCTCAAAGACGTAAAGATTCTTCACTAACGTTCAGAATGACACTCTATTCGTTTACTGTGGTGCGACCGCGTGATAATTTTGAGGCAAAGCCGAAGAATCTTAAGATCCTTCGGCTTTGCCTCAGGATGACATTCGCAAAGTTACTGCTTAATCATAGGAAAAAGTTAATTATGCAAAACTCTCAATTCAAAAAGTATATATAGTCAGTCGAATTAATGGTAAAATGGAAAAAATATGTTATAATAAGCATTTATCGAATAGGAGCATATCATGAACGTTAAATTAGTTACGGACAGCACCTGCTACATTGACGAAAACACATTAAAAGAACTTGATATTAAAACCGTACATTTAACGGTAAATTTTCCGGACGAATCCTTTGATGAAACTTCCGTCCCCTATGATTATTTCTATAAAAAAATCGAGAAGTCCAACACCATCCCCACCTCTTCCCAACCCACGCTGGCAGAAATCTATAATACATTTAAAGAAATCGTAAGCCGCGGCGAGGCAGTTCTGGGTGTTTTTTTATCCTCCAAAATGAGCGGGACCTATGCTACCGCACTTAGTGCCAAACAGATGATATTGGAGAAATATCCACATGCCATTATTAATATCTTGGATTCCAAGACCAATTGCATGGCGATGGGGATTCAGGTAGTTGAAGGAGCTATGATGGCCCAAGCCGGTAAAAAAATGGAAGAAGTAATACAAACCGTTGAGCATGTTTCCAAAAGAGTCCAATTCCTGTTTGTGCCTTCTTCCTTGCAGTATTTGATCAAAGGCGGAAGAATCGGCGGAGCCTCGGCTTTAATCGGTTCTCTGCTGCAAATCAGGCCCATTCTCTATGTTAACGATGGCATGACTGATGTGATGGGACGTATAAGAGGCACCCGCAAGGCCATAAACCATATGTTGCACATATTGAATGAAGACGCCAAAAATTACGGCCTTAAGCATCTGCTGGTCCATCACATTCATGACAGCAATCAGGGCAAGCAATTGGCTGAAAAACTTACGGCGCAGTATGACCGAATAGTGCCTTCATTACCAGTTGGACCGGTAATAGGGGCACATGTTGGTCCGGGAACAGTTGGTATAGTATATTCTACCAATAAATAACCGGTCCAAGCGGACTCTTACACGGTCTATTGACCAGAGTATAAAAATCGCCACCCATTCATTTTCTTATTCATCCTTCACAGGATAAGCCAGGTGATAGAAGAACCGTCCGCTGCACATAAGATAGAAGCCTAATAACAAGCGTATCAGAGTAGATAACGATCGCTCCCATACGAACTGGCTTTGGGTAACCGTATCTATAGCCTCTGAAACTGCTTTCATATAAAAAAGGTCGCCTATTATGCGAAATGCCTCCGGAATAGCGAAGACGATTAAGATTAGGCCTATGAATTTTATCGCGAGTTGAAAAAGATTTTCCTGTTGTATGTCCGCCTCCGGATCATCGGTTTTGCATAAAAAATCAGTCAGCCGGTCAGCATATTTTAACAAACATAATCCAACTATCAATAAAACGAGCGGTGAAATAAATGTCAGTAATACCTGCCACAATTCCCAGCGAGTAGTAAAATTGTTATTCAGTCCTGCCACCGATATTAATCCTATAAAAGCCTGTAATGACTTAAGCAGCATTATCAAGCCCAAAACTTTTATTCCCGTGCCCAACATATCCCTGGGTGAAAAATGCATGGTAATCTCCTTTCTATTATCCATCCAAAAGTAATTACAGGAATATTTTAACACAATGGAGAAATATATTATAAACATTCAATAAAGTGAACCGAAGATGGATTCCAAGTCTGGACAAATTAATGCGGAGAGTGGATAATTCATATAATAGGTAAAAGTTCAGGGTATGCCCGAAACGGGCCAACAAATATTTCCTAAGATTGAAGGTAATTTAATTGAGTATTGAAAATCCAAAACCATTAATCGTATGGCCGCCACGCGATGCAGTGTCAGCCATCAGCCATTTTGCAGGTTTCCTGCTTGCTATCGCCGGAACCTGTGTGCTTTTAGTACGGGGAAGTAAAATAGGCGGAGCGTTATATGCCGCATCTTTTGCTATATTCGGAGCTGCCATGATGTTGCTCTATCTGGCCAGTGCCACCTATCACTGGCTTAATCTGAGTGAAAGGACCACCCTGATTTTAAGAAAACTCGATCATGCCATGATATATATTCTGATTGCCGGAACCTATACCCCGATATGTGTAATCGCTCTGTCCGGATTATGGGGTACAAGTCTGTTGATCGCTATTTGGAGTCTGGCCTTGGGCGGAATATTTCTGACCTTTTTCTATTTTCAGGCTCCCCGCTGGCTCACCACCGGCATCTACATACTAATGGGGTGGCTGGTTATTATAGCCTGCGTTCCTCTGTTACATGCCCTGTCTCCAGCCGGTTTTGCCTGGCTGGTAGCCGGTGGAGTCTCCTATACTCTGGGCGGTGTCATCTATGGCCGTAAAAAGTCACTGATTAATTTCCCGGGGTTTGGCTTTCATGAGGTTTTTCACATGTTTGTGCTCGGGGGAAGCATTTGCCACTATATGCTTATGCTGGCCATGGTCATTTAAGCTAAAACCAACTATAACACAAACAGCCCTATG